>Ga0315549_1000002_pt1 | contig 239330 bp, 238 predicted proteins | sample SalMarSW160200MG_FD_203101 | JGI IMG/M metagenome (GOLD analysis project Ga0315549, IMG submission 203101) | Salt marsh sediment microbial communities from the Plum Island Ecosystem LTER, Massachusetts, United States - Salt Marsh Sediment SW1601-200 ... | reverse complement strand
CTCTCGCTGCTGACGCCGCTCGGCTCTATCGCGCTCCAATCTTATCCTGGTGCGCTGCCGATAAATCCAGGCTTTCAGATGGTCGAGGTCTCTCACTTGGTCATCCCGCAGCGACTCCACCCGGATATCCTCCGGCAGCTCGCCTTGTTTATGGCGCTCGTAGACCTTGCCGGCGACGTAGAGGTAGATTTGTGTCCAGTCGCTGTCCATGGGCTGAGTCAGTGAAACCGTCATGAGATAAGCGCAGGCCTCGGCATCGGTGCCGGTCATTTGCCCGGTCTTGAGCGATTCCACATTCATCATTAGTCTTTCCATGGTGATGGCGCCCTTGAGCCATTCCGGAAGGGTATCGCCCCATCCTCCAGGAAAGACAAGAATAGGGTCCGTAAAGACACCCACGATATCGGAGATGCCTTTCTCAAGCTGCTTTTCAGTTGTCAATCGTTATCCTCCTTTCTTTTAATCTTCGACTAGCACCCTTATCACCAGCTCATTAGGCTCAATATGGGCGTCATTCAGGTATTCGTTTTTCTTAATCGTGCCTTGCTTCTTAAGAAGTTTCTCCAGGTCGGGCAGCTCCATCCTGATTATTCTGTCCTTCACAAATCCTCCTTTCCAAGGCATAGGTAGCCCTGTAGATTTGAGCAGTAGCCCGCTCATCACCGCCCCCCAGCTACGGAGTTGAGGGACGGGGTCAGTGGGTTAGTACTCATCGGGGAAGAGGATGGTCGTCGCGGACCGGTCTGCCTCGGTGATAATCCAGATTTTGGGCAGCCCATCGGTCTCGTAGGCGGAGAGCAGCCTTAAGCACTCTTTCAGGCTCAACTCATTTTCCTGTTTGTCCTCTTGGCACAGGTCGCCCCAGTCCCCTTTGGCGTGGCGGTTCAGGCACTTCTGCATGAACTCGGCAAACTCGGGGTTCTGGCTGGCCAGGTCATGGACGCCCCTTGTGGCGACAACCTGCCCCAAAGGGATGGTTGCATTGACCACCAGCAGTTGATACACGTGTCCTCCTTTCCGGGCGTGGTTACCCCTACTAAACCGTTGTTTTTCAACGGTTTAACCGTTAGTCCTTGAACCTGGTTATGTGCAGGCAGGCATAGTGGGACTTGAAGTTGTCAACCGGGCTTTCCCAGAAGCCGTTGTGGAAGTCGAGAGTTGTCATCGATGTCACCTCCTTTCTTCTTTAATTTTGGGCATGGGTATCCCCTGGAAGTGATACACTTTGCATCACTTTGAGACAGTTTTAAACAAGAGATTGTGTGCTACCGTACTTCCGACTGACCTGGTCGGACTTGAGGGCGTCGGTGGGGATATCCTTCCGGATGGACTCGATGGTTTTCTTAAACCAGCTACTTTCTGACCATCGGGGACTTCCCAGGCAGTCGTCTATTTTCCCAATGATGCGGTTGAAATCCTGTTCAATATACTGTGGAAGACTAGGTAATTTCAGGGCTTCCTGGGCGACAATCCGGGCCTGCTCCAGTGGCTCGACAGCCTGGTTGAAGTGTTCTTCAATCTTCTCGGCTGCCTCGCTAACCTTCAAAGCGCTCCATCTGATAGGCATACTTCACCTCCTTCCCAGGGCATGGGTAACCCGGTAGATTTGAGTGGTAATCGGTAACCAGCTCATCGCTGACGCCTAACCGAGCTAGGCGTCAGAGTGAAGGGGTTACAGGCTAGCTCTTGAGAGCGAAGTTTATGGCTTCCTTTACTACCTCCGACCAGCACTCCAGTCCCCATTCGACGCCCTTTTTCACCTGGGCAAGAATGTCATCGGTTATGGCTTCCTCAGGGATATCCATCTCCCTGGCGCACTCCAAGACATCTTCCCTAGTGAGGATAAAAATAGTGTCCTTGTCAGCCATATTTGGCTTCCTCCTTTCCGAATGAATTACGAGTAAATTCCTGGGAGTACCTACTCTTTTTGGTTGTGGTTCATACCGTGCAACTGTCCCAAGGGACTTCCAGAAGTACGCAACCGCCGTTAGTATCCCTGCCACCGTCCTTCCGAGAGGGACTGCCATCGGGCATCGGCACTCCCTGCCCCTTTCCAAGCAAAAAAGAAGGGGTAGCCGTTCCCACGTAGGGGAACGAATACCCCTGAAAAAGACAAAAAGAGGCGGAGTTACCCCCGCCTCTCTTGCGTGGCTTTCTGTTCGGTCAAGCGTTCAATTTCGGCTTAAGCTATACGGCTACTGGTTCTTTCGCCTTGCGCTTCCGCTTCGGTTTGTCGGCTTTGGTGATTGCCTCGGCTTCGGCTACCGCTTCGGTTGCCTCGGTGTCCTCGGCGGGTGCTGGCTCGGCTTCCTCGGTGGGTGCTGGCTCGGCTTCTGGCTCGGCTGACGGCTTCTCGGCGTTGGTCAGCATCGGCATGGTAACTAACAGATAACCGTCAACCTGAAACAGGACTGGCGACTTGCCATCGGTGAGCTTCAAGTCCACCATACCGCTACAGGCTTTTAAGGCGTCGGCGAGATACTTGCCGTCAAGTCTCACCTTGTTACCCTCGCCCTCAATATCGGCTGGCATTACCGCCCGCCCCTTATCATCGGGGCTTGACAGCATCACCAGTCCGTTGTCAATGGTAATGTCTATCGGGTATGACTTGCTATCGGCAAGCACCTTGAGAGAGCTTATCGCCTTGCCAGCCTCAACGGTGTCAAAGTGGACAACGGTTTTTGCCTCGTTCGGAATGAGCTTCTCATAATCGGGGAAAGTGCCATCAGCACTTACGAAGCTATACCGAATTGCCTCGGTATCAATAATCAGCTTCATTCCGTCAAGGCTCTCACCGCTTGCCTCAAAGCTCAGGTTGACCCGCCTTGCTTTCCGCAGGGCGTTGGCGATACCCGCCAGGTCGTCACGGACTATCAGGGCTTGACCCTCACCGTCAAAGTCTATGGTTTGGACTGCCAGCCTGAAACCATCGGCACTCACCAGCTTTAACTTACCCTCACCAGCCTTGAACAGCACACACTGTAAAACAGGTCTGTTGTCCTCGGTAGCGGTAAAGGGTAGCGTTCTGTTAAGTGCCTCGGCAAGCTCCACATTCCCGATGTTGGGCTTGACGGTGTTATTCGGGCTTACCCTGACATCGGCTATGGTCATGGGGGTTTTCTCCCCCACCCATGCCATGTCCTCAAGGTAACTGGTATTGCTACCGCAAATCACTCTGAGGCGTTTCCCGATGCCATGTCCTTCGGCTGAAGGACTATCAGCACCATTGGCAGGGATAACCTTGATTACTTGTGCAACGTAACGCCTGTACTTCAGGCTCAATAGCGCCGGTAACGTCTATATTCTCACCATCCAGCCATACGGTGATATTGAGCATATCTAAGGCAAGCCGCTTGCCTTCAAAGTCTAGAGTAGGTAGCTTGTCCTGTATGTCACGGATAAATGCCTCTAGCTTCGGTATATTGATTACCGCGTCCTGGCTAGCCCTAAGCTGTGCCTCTAAGTCGGCTTTTTGGGCCTTCAGCGTGTCCTTAGCCTTGTTTATGCGCTTGTTTTCCGCCTCTACCTGGCTTTCAGGAAAGCCCTTTAAGGCCCACTGTAATAGCTGCTGCTGCTCGCGCTCAGCCGCCCTAAGCTGGCGCTCTACGCGCTCTAGTTCGGCCTCAAATACGCTTTGCTGGCCCGCATCCTGGCGCTGTCTTTCAAGCTCACCGTTTATAAGGCCCTTGTCACCTAAGTAGTTTGCCAAGTCAGCCCATACCATAGCCTCTAGCTTTTTGGCGCTCCAGCCCTTGTTATGGCAGCGTTCAAGCGGTGAATACATACGCAGCTTACCCATACACCTATAGCCCCACTGCGGGTATCGCTTGCCGTTCTTTTGTAGCCCGCTATTATTCATGCCGCCTACGTAGGCCCGCCCGCATTGGCGGCAACGTATGCGTCCGCGTAACAGGTATTCGTGCTTTGTAGTGGGCATTGTCTTAGTCCTGTTTACGTGAAGCTGCTTTTGGGCCGCGTCAAATACCTCTTGGCTGATTATGGCCGGTGTGACGCCTTCAATCTCAATCCAGTCTGATTGTGGCCGGGTGAATTGCTTGCGGCCCTTAACGGTAGTGAAGGCGTAAAACTTGCCTGTATAGGCCGGATTAGTCAAGATAGCCTGTACCGAGCGCCTATTCCAGATTTTACCGGACTTGCTAGGCGCGTTCATGGCCCTTAAGCGGTACATGATAGCATTGGTAGATAAGGCTTCATTGACTAGCCAAGAGTACATATCACTTACCCACTTGGCTTCATTTTCATTTATGACGCGCCGCCCGCCGTTCTTTTGGCTTACCCTGATATAGTCATAGCCGTAAATGGTGCTACCACTTCCGCCGGGTATGCGGCCTTCTTTGGCCCTGGCCCGCTTACCGCGCATGGTACGCTCTTTAATCTTCAAAGCCTCTACCTTGCTGGCATAGCCCCGGATATAACTAATCAGCTTGCCAAGCTCTGAATTGTCAACGTCCTCAGTCACGGCTTCAAGGGTAACATGGTGCTTTTCTAGTTCCTGGGTGATTATGACGCCATGCCCAGGGTCACGCGTAAGCCGGTCAAGGCTGTAGCACACTACAACGTCAATGGCCTCAGTCCTTACCAGCTCACGTAGCTTGTCCAGCTCTGGCCGTTCAAGTGAAAGCCCGCTATATGATTCACTGAAGCGATAGGACGCGTCATAGCCCTTGCCCTGGCAGTAGGTAAGGCAATTCTCTAGCTGTGTCTGAAGGCTAGTGCCTTCACGATCTTGATTGTCTGTAGATACCCGGCAATAGATAGCGGCCTTAATCATGGCTTCACCGTCCTTTGTGGGCCTGATTGCTTTACCTTTGGCTTATTCCAATAAGGTGAATTACACTTAGGACACCGGGCCGGTAGCCCTTCAAGTCTACTCGGCCATTCATGCCCACATCGTAAGCAGCTAAGTATCTTAATCATGTTACCTGATTATATAATGCACATCTATATAATGTCAATACCTTTTCAGATTATTTCTTAAGATAAAGCGCGGTGTGTTCACTCTCAAAGCCTTAATATCTTCTATGTACTGGCTTAGAATGTCCTTCGGTATTCTATCTTCAACAAAGTGTCTGCCACGTTTACCTATTGAATATGAATACACCGGCCTGTTAGTTCCATTGGTAATCTTACGTAATAGGTAGCCCCATGATACCCACTTGCCTAATCTAGATTTAAGATATGAATAAGACACACCGCTAGCTCGTGATAGTTCCTTAAGAGTTAAGCCGGTAGACTGATGTAGCTTATATTTCCTATGATATAGGACTATAAGCGCCTTGCTCTTACAGGCATTATGACGGCCATTAAAGGTAGCTTCATGCGGCCTGGCTATCACTAGCTTACCCTCTTTAGTATGTATGGGCCGCATCCATTGTTTAATAATCAAGGCACTTCCCCCTTGCCAATACCTCTTTCAGTAATAACAGGCGCAAGGGTAAGGCCCTCGCACACCCACTGTATGGATATTGATAACTAGATTCGCCCTGCGTTATATATTCAAAGGTCAAAATCAAGGTGCTGCCCATCTTCAATAATGTCCTCTGGCGGCTTGGCTGGCCCGGCAAAGCCAAAACGAAGCCGCCCGCTTTCATCTCTATATACTCGTGGCTTTGGCATACTCATTAGCTTGGCGGATTCGGTAAAGTGTTCCCCGGCCATTCGGCATACAGCCCCGTAATTGTCCCAATTCTTAGCCTCAAAGCTAGGGTCTATCACGTCCTCGGCCATGCGTGCGAAGTTATCAATAGCCTGTTTAGGCATATCTACAAATTGCTCACCGTTAAAGCCCACGGATAGATTACCCCTATCAAACGGTAGCTTGCCTTCACTTATGGCCTTAGAAAAGCCTTCATAGGTGTACGGCTGATAGCCGTTCTGATAGACGGTAGCCAAGTCTGCCAGCTTGGTAACAATGGCCCGGTGAAGGTCATCACCCTCTTGAAGGCCCATTTCATTGATATAATCCACGCAGCATGAAGCTAGAAGGGTAAAAAGTAGGTAATTCCGTTGAAAGTCATCGTCTATCTTAAAGCCTTCTGGTAGCTGTGAGCGTTCCAAACACTCTTTGAGATTAGCTTCACTGATTCCTAGTATCATTTCAGCCGCAAACACGTTCATGAACATGGCTTTTCACCGCCTTTTGCTTATTCCTGGCCCGCTTTTGCTGCTGGCGGGCCTTTGCCTTTTTGCTTATCTTGCCTTCACCTAGTCGCCGCATTTTAAGCCCTCACCATAGTTCAACGCCTTGCTGAATCTTCAAGGCTTCGTCCGCGCTTAGTGTTTTTAGATAGCGCATAGTCATTAAAGCGGACTTATGCCTTAGCTGGCTTTGGGTAGCTCTAGGATTGCCAGTAAGCCGTAGGCGCTCTATAGCGCCGCTATGTCTCAGGATATGGACGCCACCCACGTGTTCACGTTCCTTTGACGGCCTCGGTATGCCCGCCTTGTCAAAAGCCTCGGTAACTATCCTGAAAGCCTGTGAGCGGGACACCGGGAATATACGCTCAGTCTCGCCTATCCTGGCCCGGTAGCAGTAGGATTGCAGCTCAGCCGCCATACTCGCGGATATGGCTACTACACCCGGCTTGCTACCCTTGCCCACTACCCGCGCCGTCCAGCCGTCCGGTGTTCGCTGTATGTCACCGGGCCTTACCCCTAGCGCCTCACTCACCCGCAAGCAACCGTCAAACAAAAACTTGATTAGTAAGGCGTTCCGCTCACCATGCCGGCTATTCTGGCCGGCTACTATCGCCATTAGCTTAACTTGGCCCGCCGTGACGTGTGGTACATAGTCCGCCGCGCCAGCTTCCGCCCTCTGAATTGCGGACACTTTAGTAGTTTTGTTGCGTAAAGCGGTATTATCCGCCCTTACCGTCAAGGCTGTCTGATTATCGCCGTCCGCCACTGTCAGCCCCCTTATACAACAAAGTGTTATCTTTTGTTGCAAGTTCGCCAGCAAAAAAGCATTCCCTGTTATTGCAGCTTAAACAGGCGTCTATCCCGGCCTGGCTTTTTCTGTCCGCCGGTGATAACTGAAGTAAGGCACATACTGGCTTTTGTTTTAGCTTATTCGGTCTATCCTGCATGATAATCCCCGCATTTTTTCTTTTCGCTACCGTGTACACGATTCTACAAAGCCTTAGCCTTGTTTCAGCCCTTTTATGAGCTGGTAAAGTTCCTTTTGCTTTTCAATCACGGCCCGGAAGTCTTTTAGCCCTGTTTCCATTACTTCAAGGTCAACAAGGTGTTTAAATGCGTTTTCAAAACTGGAAAAGTAGGCTATCGGCTGCCATCTGATACCGTCAGTCTTTTTCACCTTAACCGGCTTATAGAGCGTGACGTTAAGGCTATCGCTTTCAATCTTGTACTTATCACCTATCAGCATTTTTACCCCCTTTAATCTTATTCCCACACGGACATATCAACTCGCCGTCCGGTGAATATGTCCACTCATTACGGCCACAAGCCGGGCAATCCGGCAGCTCACCAGGTAATAACTCCCCCTTTCCTGTATTCAAAGGGGAGTTAAGGGAGTTTGTATCTACTCCCCCTTTATATTCATTATTATTGGTAATACTTTGTTTTTTCCCATGCGCTAGGGTATTTACAGACTCCCCTAACTCCCCGCCAAAGCTAAATTGAGGGGAGTTAGGACTTTTTGAAGTGTCCTTAACTCCCCACGTGACGGCATGATGTTTTACAACACCTTTGCTTATCATTAAGCCATTCGGATAATGTACACAGTTACGTTTACTCAAAGCATTTCCGAGTTTGCGCGTATAGTTCCTTACCTGAATATCGGCTATTGTATCCGGTAAGGCGGCCCGCAGCTCCGCATTGTCGTTTAAGTGACTGATTAGCTCCGCCGCCGTTACCGTTCTGTCATCCAATACCTCGCGCCACGTTTCAAAAAAGCCTTCCCATTGTGGCGTTTCGGTGTCTGTCTCGTTATACATGGCGTCAAGATTCGCCAGGAATCCGCTAACGCCCATGTAGGTCAGTACACCGCCCAGGATTCGGCAATAGGATTCATAGCCGCCCAGGTTCGGTAAGCCTTGCGCTTCCGGCATATTGGCCACTACCCAGGCCCTAACTATTGTCAGGATAGCCGCCAGGATACCGCCGCGCTCTGTAGATACCCACTCTATAAGGCGCGGGTGTTTGAAGCCCTTTAGGTCACGTTGCCAGGGCCGGGCCGTCTTAGCATCCATCCGTACCCAAATACACCGGCGCGGCAAGTCACCGCGCAAGCGGATATTGTTCCCGGTAGCTACCCAGGTAGTACGATTAGGCAATATCACCATTTCAGAGCGGCCTAACACCCTATCTTGATAGCTGGTAGCCGTTAGGATTGCCGCCAGGCTAGGCGTAAACAGGTCATATTCCACGTTATCAATAGTGACAACGAGCTGGCCCTTGATTAAGAGGCTCGTAATCGCCTTGCGCCAGCCCTCATCATCCTTTTGCGCTGTCATCATGGCCGCCGCCCGGCCAGTGGCTACAAGGCTTATTACCTCGGCCAGTAGGCTAGCGCCAGTCCCGGCTTGTGGCTTGTCAACAATGGCAAGCGGTACAGGGCCGTCTATCATCGGCCTTAGAATAGGCGTAAACATGGTAGCTATGGCATTGGCCCGGCTTGCTTCACCATCAAAAGGAAAGTCCCACATAGGCTCTAAGGCAAGCTCAATAGCCGCTTTAACTTCACCATCTGTAGGCTTGTCCGGTATCGGCGGCACTATCAGCTTTGGTGAAGGGTAATAGTAAAGATTCGTAACGCTGTCATAGCCCGGCTTATTCATTACCGTACCATCAGGACGTATCACTGGCGCTTCAGTTATGCCTATCAGTGGCGGAAACTGGCAATCATTGAGTGAATCTATATCGCGTACCACGTCTAATGGTGGCGTCACGGCTGCCTTGTCACCGTCTTTAGCTGCGATTCGTACAAAGTTACAGCTCCGGGCCAGGTAGCCCCTTAAGGCTGATTCGCTCAATGTCTCAGTAAACGGCCTTGCCTTTTCGTCTAGGCTAATCCGGGTAAGCGCGCTACTACGCCTGAATATGCGCTCCGGCTTATTGGCTTTGTAGAGCGCGGCTAGTGCATCAGCCGTAATGTCTCTTAAATGCCTATCTGTGACAACAATCTCAGGCAAGGTGCTAGCGGCTGGCTGCTCATAGTCCGGGCATCGGTTAGTAAGTTCCCTTAGTTCGTCCGCCGTATGCCCATTGTCCAGCCATTCGCTCACGTCCTTACCGTCTGGCAGATCTAGGACTCTTATTCTGACAGCCTTGCCGTAACATGAGCGGGCCACGTCCGCCGCATGGTCACGGCCAGGTGTATCATTGTCCGGGATAATCACCACGTCAGCACCTATCAAGGCTTGGCTGTAGCTATCCCGCCACTTGCCCGCGCCCATAGCGTTACAGGTAGCCGTAAAGCCTTCAGCTCGCAGCCGGTCAACGTCCTTTTCACCTTCGGCAACGTAAACAGCTTTGCCGCCGTCTATGGCTTGCCTTAGTTCGTCCTGGTGGTAAAGGCTTAGCTTGATACCCTTCAGATTGTTGATATAGCCGCCCTTACCGTCTGGCCTACGCTGGTAGAAGCCTTTGGGCCGGGTCCGCACTACTTCAAAGCTGTCATAGTGGTACACGGCTACAATCTCGCGGTGTTCTGTTTTGGCCTTGTTACTATTAAGGAATAGGTCTTTAGCCTCTAGATTAAGCGGCTTCAGAATGTCCGCCGTATCACACCCGGCAAAACACTTGACTAGCAGCTTACCGTCATCCTGTTTGACGCTCAAGCTGCGATTCCTGTCATCATGCCCAGGACATAGCGCCGTGTACTGGCCCGCTTTCCCAGGCTTGACACCCTTAAGCAATAACAGGAAGTCATCAAGGCTCTTGATTCTATCGCTCACCGGCTTTTACCTCAGCTATTAGCTTCTGCCAGAATTTACGCCAAGCCGTCTTTTGAGCTGGTGTCACCTGGCCGGGCCGGATATTCAGTTTTACTATCGGCTTAATTGCCGTCTTATTGGCCATTAGCCGCCCCCTCGTCTGGTATAAGCAGGCTTAGCAGCCGTTCCAGCTTGTGTAATTCTTCGTTGTACTCAACTTTCAGGATAGGGTCATCGGTAGACAAGGCGTTTAGCTTTGCTTCTTCTAAGACGGCATCACGGAAAGTCCGTAATGCCTTTGGACTTTTAGTAGTGGCTAGCAAGCGGATTTTACCGCTTTGCCAGTCCGGGTATTGAAGTACCAAACTTGCTACCATGTATCACCCCTCTACTCTATAAGCGTGAGAACATGGCAAAAGTAAACAAAAAAAGACGGCGGATTAAAAATTCTTACCCGCCGTCTTAAGGTATGACTATTCTATGTGTGCTAAGTCTTGTCGCTTGCCTCTTTTATCTTGGTAAGTATCCCCCGACAACCCGTAATCTAGCTTCAAAAACATGTTAGAATTAGAGAAAAAGGGGTTAAAAGAAATGGGACGGAAAAAGGGATTGACTGAAAAGGAATTTAAGAAATTGCTCATCAAAGCCTCTCAACCTTTACCGAAGCAAGGGCAGAAACCCGATTCAACATCAGAGAAAACATCGGAGTCGCAGACTTCCGGTGATTGTCTGGCAAAGTCAAGCATTTATTTAACCAAAACGAAAGCCATATTCATTGAGATACGTTTGGAGATATTTTGGGGATACAGCATGATAGACACCATTGATACCACGCTTGACCAGCGACCAGAAACCCTCGACAGTGTTCACGTGGGTAAGTCCGCTTTTGGTTTTGGTAGTTGCTTTAAAGGTGGCTTTCCAGCTTTGATGAGAAAGCGGTCTATTATACGCGCGGTAAAGTCCGCCGGTATTATCGACTGGAGGACGTTACGCTGCGCCTTACTTAGAGCCTTGGTGAAATAATGGGGATCGTCCTGTTCCTGGTATCCCATGGGCTGGTCATGTTCATCGAATATCTTTACCTTCTGCCTCTTGGGTTGATGGCAGCCGCCGAATACCGAGAAGTTACGCGTCAGGTCCGTGCCGCGGACTACAATACGGACATAGCCATCATTATCACTGATTAAAGGCTCATCCAAGGTGATATTACCGCGGAAGCGCGCCATCTCCCTGGTGCCGGCCCAGCTGAGTTTAACGGTGCGTTTTTTGTTTTTCTTATCGACTATCTCATAGATAAAGTCCTCAATGGACTCGCCGGCAAGCTCCTGCAATATCTGGCTCTCATCCCTTTCCTCGATTTCCTGAATGCGTTTAAGCATGAGGGTGGTTATATCGTTCATTTGGTTCACCTCCGTTTAAATTGCCGGCTTTGCCGCCGGTCTGATAATCCTCACCTCAGAGGGTGGGGCGTATTCTCTCAAGTCCCAGCACCCCTTTGTCTGGGCACGCTCCCGCCGGGTGGGTATCCCAAGCTGCCGGGCAATGAATATTACCTTCCGGCGTCCTGGCGTTTTTATTAATTGGGACATTATCTAATTAACCTTTCTTGTCTATGCGGGAATTTTTGATATTCCCATGGAACATCTTTAAAAGTTCCACTGTTATAATTAAATAGATATCTTGGTATCAAAAATCCCATTGAGGTAACTCGCCCAGTATCCTTGTCTGTTATAGATTGCATTTTTTTTCCTTTTTCAAGTTCTGCTAAGTCATCGAGTTTTGTAATTAAAGCTTGGTCATGAGCAACAAATATATAATACCGAGCATTTTGTGGTGAACATTTCCATTCCTCTTCTGGATGTCCTTTATTTTTAGAATATATCTCATGATAAATTTTGTCTGAATTTATAATTTGTCTATCACCTTTTATCTGTACAGGTTCGCCAAATAAATATGCATCTATACCATTACAGTCATCATTGCCGCCCTTTGTTGTCATTTGTAATGGCCATAACCTAGCAGCTACTTTTTTAGACCAATTTTCAACGATCCTTGTTGCTTGAGACATCTCCCCAGCTCTCCCAGCCTGGTCGAGTATTACGAGCAAATAATTCGAGATATTTACATTGAGGATACATAGTTTCAATTAATTGATAGACTTCATCCGGTTTTTGGCTATGATTCCTTTGGTCAGCTAGTAAAACATCGTCCCAATTTACTATAGAGCCGATGGGTGATTTACCCTTTTGTTTTGGCAAAAATGAACCACGTCCAGATATAAAAAGTAATTCATGCCTACCTCTTATCCAAAAACCAGAACCAGGTCGCTTGATATTTGTTTTGACCCAGACGATGTTAGTCTTATAATCAAAAGTCCAGTTACAAACTAAACTAAGGCCAGCTTCTAAAAAGGGGTTTGTTACCCAAAGGAAAAGTACCGAATCATCAGCAAAACATTCTGTGATTTCTCGGCCTGTTTTATCGGTATAATAGCTTATTTCTTCTAGAGATAATGTTTCGTAATGAAGATTGGTCGGCCCCCAATTCTTTATTTGGTTATCATATTGCCAGGGTGGGTCAGCATAAATGACATTAAAAATACCCTTGGGTAAGGGTATAATGTTTTTCTGAGATGTTTTATATTTACTCCAATGTCGCAATAAACCATTGGTGGTGATTTCTATTTCAGATTCCTTAGTGACTTGAAGATATTGCTCAAATAAATCATTAGGGATTGATGACTCTGATTGCCAGCGATGGGATTGGATTTTGGTTATGCCAAGCTCTTCCAAAGTAACATCATGTAACTTTGTTTGATTACCACCAGCATGTATCTCTGGATTTTCCCCCAGCATCTCCCCCAACCTACGCTCTGCCCTTAACTTCATCTCAGCACCAGCGTTTTTATACTCCCCTGAATAGTTTCCCCACATTGCTCATTGCCCGCCCTCTCTGCGTGATTTCAACAATTCTGGCATACCTTCTAAGTCGTTTATCAACTTATTTAATTCATCTATCTTTTTGCACACCGTTTCAAAGTCTGGCATCCCGGTACCGGTGATTTTCTCATTGACAAGGAATTTTAGTGCGTTTTTAGGCGTGGAGAAAAAAGCTATACCCCGCCAGTTGTATCCGGAACCATCTCTCTTTTTCTCTCGCTTAAAGAGAGTGACGTTCAAGGTATCTGACTCGATTTTATATTTTTCATTTATCAACATAATTACTCCCTTCTGGAATTAACTCGTAGCTATCAACACTACTGTTCAAACAATGAACTGCCCGAGTCCCAAAATACGGCTGCTCACCAGTCCCGCCACCTTGCATGTGTCTTTTGCCGCATAATGGGCAGCAGTGTATTATCAGGCTCCACCCATCTCTATATCGCACTGGCTCAACTTCGACTTTAATTATTTTATTTGAGCTCATATTTACACTCAGAACAAATATAATTGGTGCCGTTTTCGTTTAATGTCCATTCACTCCCACATTTTGGACAGGGCTTATCCGGGTAAGGTGGCATGTCACCCGCTGGGGCATTACTGACAAAAGTTTTGTCAGTTTCCTGTAAACTGTAGGATTTTCGTTCTTCACGAGGGGACTTTGTAGGAAACTCCGGGAGTTTTGTCAGATTAGTCTCAAAACCTTTCAGAGTTTTGTCAGAAATGTCAGGAATTTGACCATCACCGTCTTTTGTTTTTTCCCTTATTCCAACCCACAATCGGATATTGCCATCACTACTACGCTGCTCGCCTATACCTTTTTCCATAAGTCGGTTCTTAAAAGTATTCCTTGTTACCGGGTCCTGCCCGTTTTCCTTACACCAGTTCTCATAAGTCGCTTTAAGCTCTGATTTACTCACGGTTGCCATGTGCTCAAAAATACAGCAATCCTCTAAGAAGTCAGCCAGTATGTCGCTATCGTGGCGATATGCGGCCACGGCGTCGGTTACAACACCTGGTTCGTTAAAGTTCTCCCTCCGCCATTCAAGGCAACCTGTGATTGCCCAATTCAAAATGCCGGGGAGTTCATCTTCCATCTTTGACTGCAAATCAAGGTCAAGAACACCATCCGGCACGGTATAGATAAAGGGGATAAGTTTTAGACGCCTCCATGCGGCGTGTGTTGTATCGGTGATAATCGGCTTGTGGTTTCCGAACATCCAGAGCTTGTGAGTCGGTATAAATTCAAGTTCATGCTCATATAGCCGTCTCGCCTTGATGGAGTCTTGGCCGCTCATATCCTTTAATAGTCCAATATCCAGTTTTTTTCCGTCCTGTACCTCGGACGCTACCGCGTATCGTTTGCCCCTGGTATCCGCCACACCCTCTTTAGGATTGCTGCCGCGGGACTTCTTGTCTCTAATCATTAAATCTTCACTATCAATCCTCACGCCGTAATCACCCATCAGTCGGCGGATTGTCATTGTGAATGTGGTCTTACCGTTGGTGCCCAAGCCATAGAGGAAAAACCATAATTGCGCCTTCGTTTCTGCGGTCAGGGAGTAACCCACACCCCTCTGCAGGTAGATCTCCAATTCACTATCACCATTGGAAACTTCTTTTATGAATTGAGTCCAGCGCGGTGCTTTGGCTTCCGGTTCAAAAGTTACCGGCGATTGCATAGTAATCATGTCATCCGGCTTGCCCGGCCGCAGCGAACCGGTATGCAGGTCGATGACACCGTTCTTTACACAGAATAGACACCCGTCCGCATCCCAATGCTCGCCGCTATCCGCAATTGGTTTTAAGTTGCTGGCAATGGCGATGCATGCTTCCAGTCTGAAGCGTTGTTCACTCTGAATTGCCCACTTGGATATCCTCTCCCGCAATTCAAGGTCGGCAACGTTAACAGCCTCTTTATATCTGGACCTGGCGGCTCTCAACGCAAGTCGCATGATATTGCCGTCATTCTCCGGGCGCCAGCAATGGGTATGCCATTGAAGCCAGCGTCCGCGCTGGTGGTCGTATCTCAGGATATTGCCATATTGCTCTGTAAAATATTCAGCATTGCCAGCATCGGTAAGGTTATACTCGGTTAGTTCCCTGCAGGGCGTTGTCTGGTATTTGATTTCGATATATTCAAATAATTCAGAGCGTTCCCCATTCACCGGCAGGGCGCTGATAAGGTCAACCGTTTCCTCGCGGCTATGGCCGTCTTTTTGGAATATGTCAACGTACTTCTTAGCGTCCTGTATTTCCATCACGTACCCCCGAGTATAGAGGCCGCCTGGTGAATCTCATACCGAAGCCGAGGCAGCGTCAGGACGTTTGCCAGATAGTAAGCATCGTAGTGGTCGAAGTTATTCACCGGCGGCCACCTATACTTTACTTCCAGCGTTGGTAAGCATTTTTTGCAGTGCAGCCACGGGAATCAGTATGCGGCGCCCGATGCGGATTACTGGTATATCGCCACGATTCACCGCCTGGTAAGCCACTGGTCGAGATATACCCAATTTTTCGGCTGCTTCCTCGACTGTGTAGGTTAATCTTTCACAATTCATGTCCACACCTCTTGACATTTCATTATTTTTAATGTAAAGTAGTTATGTAGAATAGTCAATAGGCTTAGCATAGAATCTATATAGCTGAAATATATAATCTTAGCTACGATAAAGGTGTAAATAGGTATGTATAACAATAAAAGGCAAAAAGACACCCGGACACTCGTAAGGGAAATATTTATAGAGCACCCGGATTGGAACGCCCGGCAGATATATGACCGCTATCTGGTGCTAATCGGAGATACTAATAAAGCTGTGACTCTTAACGCGGTTCAAAAGCACGTTCAGGAACTAAAGGAATTTTCTAGCACAGATGAATACAAAAAATTAGAATCACCATGGCATATGGGTACACTTGATGGTTGCCACTTACCACCGGAAGCAATACCTCTTATTCTGTTAGTTCAAAACTATGCCGAGTTATCTCCGCATCCAGTTCTTAAAACTCCACCTCCACAAGAGCCGGTAACAATCAGGCAGGCTCGTTGGATAGCAAGATTCAGTTACTTTTATCGTGATTTAAAGCCTAAAGATGCTAAAAAAAATCTAGCTGCTGCCCAATGGCTATATCACTGGTCAAAGATATATTCTACTCAAGAAATAATATGCGAACTATCGGGGATCCCCCTGGATACAAGTGTACTGGATAAAAGCCTTCGTGAAGGCGGGTCTGATTTCCCGGCGGTGGCGGGTAACCAATGGGTATTGATGCATCGAGACAATTCTATTACTGTTGATTCTGAGACGGAAAAACAGATTAAAGAAAAGGATGGTGAGAACAATGAGGGGACACATAAGGCAAAGGAATAAGAAAAGTGGCACTTGGTCGATAGTCCTTGAACTCGGCAAAGACACAGCCGACAAGCGCAAGCAACAATGGATTACCGTCAGAGGTTCAAAGCGGGATGCCGAAAAACGGCTGGCGGAAGTCTTGTACCAATCTGACGTTGGCATTTATGTAGCACCCGGCAAAACTACCGTAGCTGATTACCTGGAAAGGTGGCTGGTGGATTATGCGAAGCCTAACCTTTCACCGCGTGGCTTTGAACGGTATGCCGATATTATCAAGCGTCACCTTATCCCGGCCATGGGTACTATTCAGCTATCACGGCTGAAACCTGAACACCTGCAAAGGCATTACAGTGATGTACTGGCTTCCGGGCTTTCCGCTGCGTCCGCGGCTTATCATCACCGCGTGTTACATATCGCCCTGGCTACGGCGGTTAAGTGGGGATTGGTGGCGCGTAACGTGGCCGATGCCGTCACTCCGCCCCGGGACCGCCGCCCGGAAATGCAGACATGGGATGAATACGAGTTAAATATATTCCTCGAAGCTGCCAAAGGTAGGCAGTATTACGCTCTATTCTACACGGCGTTATTCACCGGGATGCGGCGATCCGAATTACTGGCCTTACGCTGGCAGGATATTGACTTCATATATGGGCAGATTAATGTCAGCCGCAGCCTCCACCAGCTAAGGGATAATAGCTTTGTTTTCACCGCTCCCAAGTCTGCCAAGAGCCGGCGGACAATAGCGCTTCCGCCCTCTGCGTTCCTGGTCCTGGAAGCGTACAGGAAGGCTAAAGAGGTAGAATACAGCATGATGGGCACCACGTTAAACGATAGTGAGCTGGTATTCTGCAATCTGGACGGCTCACCCTGGCGGCCCAACACCATTACCCGGGCATGGTCAATGCTGGCGGCCCGGGCCGGCGTCAAACCTATCCGGTTACACGATGCACGGCATACCCATGCCAGCCTTATGCTGAAACAGGGAATACACCCCAAGATTGTCCAGGAACGTCTGGGTCATGCCAGTATTTCAATGACGCTGGATACATATTCCCACGTGGCGCCGGGACTACAGGACGCGGCAGCCAAGAGTTTTGACGATGTGGTCAAGGTAAGCCGTAATAAAGACATCGATTTTACCAAAGAATTAGATACAAAACTTGTGGAAAATATGTAATAACATTGAAGCTAGATGTAATACAAATTATCTAACCCCTTTAGCTTCGCCCGGGTAAGAAATATTATACGACTTTTGCCCCCCAATCGAAGCTGAGTGGGGGGCAAAATTGTTAGTATTGTTGAACGTACCCTATAAATAATTTCTCGTTAGCAAATGTTAGCAAATCGGTAAAAACTAACCCCCTGTCATTGAAAATTAGCTTCAAAACAGGGGGTTAAACATGCCCTGGTAGCGCATACGGGATTCGAACCCGTGATCTCCGCCTTGAGAGGGCGGTGTCCTAACCGCTAGACGAATGCGCCACTATCTAATGGCTGGGGAGGAAGGATTCGAACCTTCGCTTACGGATCCAGAGTCCGCTGTCCTACCACTAGACGACTCCCCATCACACGTAGATTATAGCATCTGGTTGTGTACGTAGCAATAATGCCGCGGGAGGGGGTGAGGGTTAAATGTAATTTTAATAAGTTGCCATCGAGTCTGTATTTTGTATACAATTATTTATGGAAGCCATATTTTACATAATGGTGATAGTATCGCGAGGCAACCATGGAAGCTGATAGTAATAGAAGCACCGACAACAGCGGGTCTAAAGAGGCGTTTAAATTACGATATATATGCCACCAGTGCCGTGTCGAGTTCGAGCTGCCGATTACCGACAATGCGGAATCGGAGAGCGAGATAATATGCCCGGAGTGCGGTGGTGTGGATATACAGGTGATTAACGCCCCGAGCTGTAATATCGCCACCTCTGAGGAGTCCAAAATGCTAACGTGGGACTATGTATGCCATCAGTGTCGGACTCTTTTTGAGTTGCTGGTGCCGCGTGGTCCTAAAGAAGAGAAAGCGGCCAGATGTCCCGGGTGCGGCAGCGTAGATATAAGCAGAATAAATGTTGGTCATTCCGAGGTGTGCCCTCCCGGAGGCTGATAATAAACAATCGGGGCCGTGTGTCCCGTTAAATACGGTCTGAAGATTAATGATTTCCTCATAATTTGACACCACCAGTGTGACCGTTTATTGTTATCTTTGTGAGGGGTGTTCTGTGCCTGATTTAGACGCTTTGCAGGAAGTACTGGGTGTTACTTTTAGTAACCGGTCGCTGCTGGAACAGGCAGCGGTTCATAGCTCCTATGTTAATGAAAATCCTGAGCTTGTTTCCAGCCACAACGAGAGACTTGAGTTTCTTGGTGACGCTGTTCTTGGCTTTATCGTTGCCGAAAAAATGTACAGGGAGTTCCCCGATATAACCGAAGGAGAAATGACCAGGCTCCGCGCGGCGCTGGTGCGCCGGGATACTCTGGCCCGTGTGGCTCGAGCGGTCGGGCTTGGCGATTTTCTCTACATGGGCAAGGGGGAAGAGGCCAGTGGTGGGCGGGCTAAGGCGCCTAATCTGGCAGGGGCTCTGGAAGCGATGATTGGCGCTATATATCTTGACCAGGGCCTGACCACCGCCAGAGACTCCGTTTTAAGGTTGCTTGCTGAGGAGCTGTCGAGAGTGGGCAGACACGGCGCAGGCGTTGACTACAAGTCTAAGTTGCAGGAACTTATACAGTCCAGAAATCAGTCGACGCCTGCCTATCATCTTGTAGAGGAAACAGGTCCGGACCATAATAAAAGGTTTACGGTTGAGGTGATGGCTGGCGGTGTGATTCTGGGCAGGGGTACCGGTAAAAGTAAAAAGTTGGCCGAGACGGAAGCGGCACGCCTGGCACTGGACAGGCTTGATGCTGGCTTTACTGATTAAGTTCTCTTTGCTAAACTACAGTTAACAGTACCTCTTGTGGGATATAGGGGTGTAATCATGAGCAGACGCGATTACAGACATAGAGAATCTAAGAAACCCAAAAAGGATACCAAAAAGATACCCCCGGTGAATACCATAATAACACCGGCAAATGTGGAAGTTGTCAGGAAGGCGCGTAAGAAGAGGGAGGAAGAGGAGGCATAAAGATAGCCGGCTGGCAGGGAGCGTCGGGAGTAATCGGTGAGTAACGACCTGGCTTCACTCAAGGCGACCGTTTACGGTCGTGTGCAGGGTGTCTTCTTTCGTGCCTTTGTTGCCAGACATGCCAGGGATATGGGTCTGGCCGGCTATGTACGCAACCTGACTGAAGGCGCTGTAGAAGTTTGGGCGGAAGGAGAGAGACTCCAACTGGAAAGGCTGTCCGGTTTTCTCAGGGAGGGGCCGCCCGGGGCCAGGGTTAAAGAAGTAGTTACCAGCTGGTCGGAATACACCGGCGCTTTTTCGGACTTTCGTATCAGGCACTAAGGCCGAATGACTAGTCGCGTATTTCCTGCAACCCGTAGTACCGGTCGTTTTTAAGTAGACGGGACAGGGCTTCGGGCGAGGTGCGGTAGGGGTCTCCACCACGTAATATACTTAGCTGATTCCCCAGTTCTTCCAGGTCAAGTGGCTGGTTGCCATTGCTCAGGAAAAGGCGGAATATGCCCTCTAAAATTGGTAACCGGTCATTGATAAAGTCAGGGGCATGGCAGCAGCATTTCTGGATGGTAGACATGAGAACTTTCGGCGGATGCTCTTTCTCCCCGACGTTCAGCTTTTTGGCGCAATTGGGGCACAGGTAGTCCGTGAGCAGGACTGAAATCGAGCGGCTGTTTTGCTGAAACCAGTCCAGGGCTATAGCCCAGCGTGTCGTTATCGGCTCGGTGTTTGTTTCGTCTTCTTCCATAGAACTACCTTTAACAAATAAAAGTGACTAGGCCTCGAGTTCTACCTTGGCCGTTTTAATCAGGTCAAGGTAGCCGACCTTTAGTCCCAGCGTTTCAGCGACTTCGCGGTCTACCTCATAAGGTTCTCCGATAAACACTTTGTCATATTCCTCGACTTCACCTTCAGCCGGGTCATCCGTGACGGTAAATTTCTGTCTGGCTTCAACAATCCCCAGGTCAAAAGGAAGCGTAAAGTAAAGGTCAGCCAGCACCTTGTCTATTCCCAGGCTGTGCAGACTCTCCCAGCCGCCCGATGTATCCCCCTGATACTTGCTACTCGGCAGCAGCGAAAGCAAGTTCATTATGGTGAAACTGCCCGTGCCATTAAATGTCTTTAATGGCGACACCGTTATCAGGTAGTCGCTGGACAATATGACATTGGGAACCCAGAATGTTGTCATGGCAAAAGGCTTGGGTAGAGGATTGTCAACTTCAACGAAGATGCAATCCTTTACATCCAGAGTGAGTACCCGTGGGAAGTTATATCCCAGTGCCTGATATATCGGGCGGGTGGGCACACCACCGGGTGTACCTTCAAGTAGAAGGATATCGGCATCGCTGACACGGCGGATACTGGCTATTATCGCGGCCAGCATGTCAGGACTGGTGGTGACCGGGTAGGGTAACGGGTAAGAAGCGCTGGGCTTGATTAAAACGCGCCTTGCCCTGGATACCATGGATGGCACCTTGAAAACAAAATCTGAGGCTTCAAATATCAAGGTTTCCTCCTCAGGGAAACGTGCAAACTCTTTATTTCTCCGTTGTTCTGCGGGCCGGGTATCATGGCAAAAAGAGTGCGTGCCAGCAGGTCTTTAAGGGGCGGGTTTATTGGTACATATACACCGTTAACAATCAGGTCAACTTTATTCTCGCTGTGCTGTGAAAGCAGGGTATTTTCTATAAGGTCGGCTATGCCTGCCAGGTCGTCTCGGGAGAACTGTGGTACGTCTACTACCAGCGGTTCATCGGTGACCACCGCTATCAGTTGTTGAGGGTCGGTTAGCAGTTCATCTCCCTGTTCCTTGCGGTGGACCTCGATTTTGGGGTAGTTACTGCTCTTGAAACCTTCCGTCAGGATAAGGTCGTAGTCCCACAGAATGAAGTTTGATATTTCCTGCGGGTCGAAATAATCCTCAATGTGTCTGTAGATAGCCAGGTTATCCAGCGAGTTCAGGGCTGATAACTCACTGCCAGCCTGGGTAAACCGCCAGGTATCCTTGGCAACCATATCGATGTCGGCAGCATGATGCGAGTGCTTGACGATAGCTACCCTGTATCCCCGTTGTTTGAGTTCAGCGATTAAACCCTCCAGCAGAGTCGTCTTGCCGGAGCCTGATTTGCCTACTATAGAAATAATCGTATGCATGCGAACTATCTTCGTGCCAGGTAATTCTAGAGGTTCACTTCCTCATTCCAGTCAAGCATCAGTACCTGGACTACTTCACCTTTTTCTACCTTTTTCCTGTCTTCGGGGATTAGTACCAGCCCGTTAGCCAGGCCCATCGAGGTTAATATTCCTGAACCTTGGGGGCCGGTCAGTCGGGCGTAGTAATGGCCATCGCGCCTTTCGATTATAGCCCGGTCATATATCCGGCGGCCGTCGTCATTATCAACGGTATCTTCTATAATCGCTTCTATAGTGGGTTTGGCCAGTTGCTTTTTCCCCATCATCTTCAACAGGGCCGGCCGGGCGAAAAGCTCAAAACTCACCATACAGCTGACGGAATTACCGGGCAAACCGAGATGAGGTATGGTTCTCGTCAGTCCATGTTTACTGCTGCCCTTAATCATGCCGAAGGCCAGGGGTTTCCCTGGCTTGACTCTGACCTTCCAGAATACCATGTCGCCGTCTCTGGCTATGATATCCTTTACTATATCGTAATCGCCCATGGATACGCCGCCGGTAGTCAGCAGCATATCGGCATCCTGTATCTGACGCAGTTTGCTAACGAGTTCTTCTTCACTGTCCCTGGCAATGCCCAGTATCTTCGGGATACACCCGTAGCGTTTTACCAGGCCGGCAATGCTGTAGGTATTGCTATTATATATCTTGCCCTCGGGCAGGGGCTGGTCTATTTCTATGATTTCATCTCCGGTAGACAGAACGGCGACGATGGGACGGCGGATTGCCCTGATGTTGCTTTTTCCGAGTGAGGCAATTAAACCAATTTCGGCCGGCCTGATTACAGTGCCTTTTATCAGCAACGTAGCTCCCCTGGCGATAACCTCTCCCGCCCGCCTGACGTTCAGACCGGGTTTTGCTTCGGATAAAATGCCTACCTCGCTAACAGTCTGGCCGGCAGTGGATGTCTTTCGCTGCTCTTCATCGGTATTCTCGAATTGCACGATGCTGTCAGCGCCTGCGGGAACCGGCGCGCCGGTCATGATGCGTACAACCGTGCCGGGTACGACTTTCTGCCTGGAAATAGAGCCAGCTATAACCGTATCGATAACGCGCAGGAATTTCGGAGATTCACCGGTAGCACCAATGGTATCCTGAGCGCGGACGGCGTAACCGTCCATGGCGGAATTATCCAGCGGAGGCACATTAATATCGGATATTATATCCTCGGCAAGGACCTGTCCCAGGGAGTCCAGCAGGGGAACGGATTCATCTTCCAGGATATTTATTTCATGGAGAATTTTCTCCAGGGCTTCTTCTACACTTAGCATTAATCACTAACTCCTCTGGCTATTTTTCTGGCCAATTTCAGGTCTTCTTTGGTATTGATATTGAAAAAGCTAAGGTGCTGCGGGTCAAATTTGTTAACCTCCTCAGCTTCTATATACCTTACTTTCACGAGGTCGAAAAGCTCGACGATAACCCTCCGGCCTTGCTTGAGTATAGACTCCATAGGGGCGATACAGTTCTTCGAATAGACGGCATGCAGTGGTTCAAAGAAGTCGTTAATTCGCGGCAGCACAAAGTCGAAACCATCCGAAACCTCTATCATATAGCGCAGCAAAGGCTGGTTCAAAAAGGGCATGTCGGCGGCAATGACAAGATTGTAAAACGAATTTGATGTTACCAGTCCGGTATAAATACCACCAAGAGAACCATGGCCGGGCAAAGTGTCAGATACTATTTTTAAATTCGGCCGGCCGGCCAACTGTGAGAAGCTTCTCTCTTCCGCAGTAACTATAATAATGTCTCTACTGAGCGATTCTATACGGGATATTACCTTTTCCAGTAAACTCGTGTTACCAACCTTTTCTACAGTCTTGTCATACCCCAGACGTGAACTCTTACCACCAGCGAGGATAATACAGCTAATATACAACTTCAATGCCTGGTTAAATGAGAAACTTACCCCCTATATATAATTTTACCACAAGCAGTCAATAGTTGATAGGGGGTAAGGGAAAGTTGATGAATGTTTAAAGCCCAATAGGGACATAAAGAGGGATTTAAAGTCTGAAAAGGCTTACTATGCAGTGAATCCTTTGATTTTTACCATATTATCTCCGGATATTGCTGATGCAAGGGTATTCCCAATTGGTATTATTAATTAGCTGCCTTTTACAGCGTCGGTTTCATAACCATAATTTGAGCGCTGGCGGGCAGTTCTCCAGCTTTGATTTCTATCTCACTCCCGTCTACCCGGGTCACATTGTTCTTGTCCTGTATGAATCCATCCACACTGGAGATAGGAAAGTCGAGCTTGTCTGTTTTGTAGTGCATGGGTATTATCACTTTGGCCTTTAGCTGGTCACAGACCCGGTCGGCAGTTTTGGCGTCAATGGTAAAGAAGCCTCCCACCGGGATGAGAATAATATCTACTTCGCCAATCGCCGCCGTTTGTTCATCGGTAAGCAGATGACCGAGGTCGCCGGCGTGGCAGACGTTTAATCCGTCTATCTCGAAACAGAATATGGTGTTGCTGCCCCGCTCACTTCCCCCGGAGTTGTCGTGGGCGGTGGGGATACCCCTGATTTTAATGCCCCTGGCCTCGGTGGTGCCTTTAACTACCTGGGGATTGCCCTTGACCGCAGCCACATTATTGTGGTCAAAGTGTTCATGACTTGTAGTCACGATATCGGCTGATTCTTCTATCTTACCGTGCTTCAGTCCTTTCCCGGTTTCGTAGGGGTCGGTGATTATCCTGGTGCCGTTATCCGAGGTAATTAAAAAAGCGGCGTGTGCTAACCATTTTATCTTCATCTTGAGTCCTCCTTATTTTGCTCCGTTATTTAGCAAGTGAAAGGACGAGGTTTACCAGGGTGCGTACGGGAATGCCGGTGGCCCCTTTGACCAGATAGCCTTTTTCCTTGTCGGTTTCATAGGTGCCAGCAATATCCAGGTGAACCCAGGGGGTCTTATTAACAAACTCCTCAAGGAACTTGGCGGCGGTAATAGCTCCCCCGTATCTGTTGCCGATATTCTTAATGTCGGCTATGTCACTTTTAAGCTGCTCTCTATATTCTTCATACATCGGTAATTGCCAGGCGAACTCACCTGTTTCATCACCGGCGGCGATTACCTTGTCGGCAAGCTCCTGGTTATTACTGAAAACACCGGTGCATATCTTACCCAGGGCTACCATGCAGGCTCCGGTCAGGGTCGCCACGTCAATGATTGACTTGGCGCCGAGCTTCTTCGTGTAGCTCAGGGCGTCGGCCAGAATCAGGCGTCCCTCGGCATCCGTATTAAGGACTTCAATGGTCCTGCCATTCATGGCGGTTAGAATATCGCCCGGTTTCAGTGCCGTACCGCTGGGCAGGTTCTCCGTGGCCGGAACGAGAGCCGTAACATTAATCCTGGGCTTGAGCTGGGCCATGGCGATTAGAGTTGCCATGACAGAGGCGCCTCCGGCCATGTCCCCCTTCATATCGGCCATAGCCTCTGAAGGCTTTATGGAGATGCCGCCGGAGTCGAAGGTTATACCCTTGCCAACCAGGGCTATATCAATTTCATCGGCATCTCTGCCTTTATAGTTCATGATGATGAATTTAGGAGGCTGCTGGCTCCCCTGGGCTACGCCGAGTAAGCCTCCCATGCCTAATTCCGCCATCTGTTCCTTCTCCAGCACTTCAACCTGGAGTCCGTATTTCTGTGCCAGTTGTCTGGCGGCGTCAGCCATATGACCCGGTGTCATGTAATTAGATGGCTCATTGACCATATCGCGGGCCCAGTTGGCGGCTTCGGCCATTATCCTGCCCCTGTTGATAGCACTTTCCAACAGCGGTTTTTCCCTTTCACTGCCGACAATCAGGAGTTTTTTAATCTTACCTAAATCGTTTTCTTTTTTCGTAATATATCGGCGAAAGGTATAAAGTCCGAGCAGGGCACCCTCAGTCACAGCCCGGGCGGCGCTTTCCTTATTGATGCCTTTAATCCCGGCTCCCTGGGCGCCGCTGGCAATACTGGTCACGCCCTTTTTTCTAAGATAGCGGCAGGTCTCGGCTACAGCGTTGCGGACTTTGTTTACAGTGAGCTCCTGCTTCTTGCCCAGTCCCGTAATAACGATGCGGTCGGCTGGTAGCTTGCCCATACTGTGAACAAGGGTAAGCTCATTTAGCTTACCCCTGATGTCACCCTGTTTTATAAGTTGAGAAATGGCACCATCCAGTGCCCTGTCCACGACGGCGGTATCACTGCTGAGTTGTTTTTTATCCTGAAAATGGTTAACTATTAAGGCATCCGCTTTGATAGCGGCAATATCACCGACGACGGCTTTAATTTCCATCTCTAATCCCCTTTCGTGTCCAGTTCTTTTACGATTATCTCCAGGATAATTAAGACTGACTCATTGACAGGCAATGATGATAATGTGAGTATCTTCTGTACCCTATGATTATAAATCGTTTTGGCCGATTTGGCTAGGCAGGATGGGGGTGTAATTATGCTGGTGATTGTTCCCCGTAGAAGGCGACGCCAACAAGACCCGGGCCGGTATGAACGCCCATTACCGGGGTGAACTCGGTTATGAATATCTCGTCACATTCGAACTGGGAGGCAATGCGGTTCTTAAATGCTGTGGCTGTATCCAGGGCATCGGCATGCATCACGACCACGTGAAGTAATTGTCCTTTTGCCACTTCCTTTCCCATCAGCTTCAACATGCGGTTCATGGCGCTTTTAGTGGTTCTGGGGAGGGCAACAGTGTGGGCGTCACTGTGGTTAAGGGTGAAGATTGGCTTGATACTGAGCAGTGAGTTCACCATAGCAGCGGCCTGGGGGACACGGCCGCTTCTGGCAAGATACTGTAAAGTATCCAGGGTGGCGAATAAGTTAACTCTTGACATAATATTTTTAGCGGTTTCCTTCACGTCATCGAAGGGTTTGTCCAGGGCAGCGGTCTTACTTGCTGCTATGGCGACGAGGCCTTGTCCGGCGGCGGCGGTAGTGCATTCAAGTACTTCAATAACCATGCCGGGGAGCATATTTTTGGCCATTTCCATAGCCACCCGTGCCGAGTTAAACATGGCACTGAACCTGGAGGGTTCGGTAAGGCAGAGAATGCTCTGCGCTTTCTGGCTGGCATTACGGTAGGCCTCAAGGTAAGGGCTGGGTGAAGAACTGGAGGTGGTGGGCATTTTTTTTGCCTCTCGCAGTCGGGCATAGAATTCGGATGGGCTTATATCTATCCCATCCCGGTAGGTCTTGTCTTCAAAAATAAGCTGTACTGGTACCACTTCAATGTCGTACCTGGTCACCTGTTCCTGCGGAACACAGGCGGTAGTGTCGGTAACAATGGCTACTTTTCTCATTGGACTATTTCTTTTATCCGCTTTTCCTGGTTTGCCAGGGTGTGTATTCTCTATCAATTACCAGGTTCTTTTTCCCTTCGGCTCTGGCCAGTTCTCCTTTTAGTCCAATAAGAGTCCTGAGGCCGATGAAGAGAAGAAGTCCCAGAGCACAGGCGATATAGGTAAAATCTCTATCAAAGATCCATTGGAGGATGGGCACGAGAATCAGGGCAAAAAGAGCCAGTCTGACATTTCTGGTAATGGCAATGAGGAGCAGGACGATGCCGCTGCTTATGAGCAGTTCTACCGGTGTTAGAGCGACGAGTACGCCCAATACTGTGGCCGCCCCCTTGCCGCCCTTGAATTTCAGGAAAACAGGCCAGTTATGCCCGATGATAGCTGCAAAACCGGCAACGCAAATCCATGCGAGAGAGAGGCCGAGCCATTTAGCCACGAGTACTGCCAGTGTACCCTTGATGATGTCCGCGGCCAGGACACCCAGGCCGAATACCGGGCCTATCTCACGGTATGTATTTAAGGCACCCACGTTGCCACCGCCGACGTCCCGGATATCGACCCCCTTCTTCAGGCGGGCGGCGATATAGGCAAAAGGTATAGAACCCAGAATATAGCCAATAACTATGGCCGCAGTAACATTAAAATCCATTTAATTATCCATCTGGCCTTCTGTGTAAAAAGCGACACCTACCGTCCCGGTGCCACAGGCATAGCCCATTACCGGACTGAACTCGGCAAGCCATAGCTCGGTACAGTTAAATTCGGACGCTACGCGCTCTTTCAGTTTTTCCGCCTCATCCGGGGCATAGGCGTGCGTCACGGCAGCATGCACCGGATTATTACCAACCTTATCTCTCATCATCCTGAGGACACGCTCAATCCCCTGTTTTCTGTTTCTAGCTATACCGGCAAAGCTCACTACCTTGGATACAGTAAGAATGGGCTTGATGTTGAGTATCGAGCCTATCTGAGACGCTACCTTGGGTATACGTCCGGAGCGGTAAACATGGCGGATTGTATCCAGGAAAATAATGGCATGGACTCTATCCCTTATTTCCTCGGCTGTACGTACTACTTCCGGCAGGTCCTTACTTTCGGCGGCCGCCCTGGCGGCAGCTAAAGCTACCATACCTTCGGAAGGGGTTGCTGTATATGAGTCCACGACCTCAATTGAGGTATCAGGAAGCTCAGTTTTGGCCATCTCTTTAGCTTCCCGGGCGGCCTCATACATCATGCTCAATTTGGCCGAGACGGTAATGCAGAGGATATTCTCGGCTTTCTGGCTGGCACTGCGGTAGCTTTGAAGGCAGTCTTCGGGTGAAGCTGCCGACGACTTAAAAGAATCAGGGTCTTTCAGGAATAGCTCGTATGCTTCAGAAGGAGTTATGTCTACCCAGTCCTTGTAGAGTTGGCCATCCGCGTAGAAGTTAATGGGGATAATCTCAATCCCGTACTGGTCAACCAGTTCCCGGGTGAGACAGGCGATACTATCCGTTACGATAGTCACCTTCGACATCAGTATTCTCCCTTATAATACGCTTCATGCATGTTGTTTAATTCTGGGGTTATCCGTACGCCTGCGTCTCCAGGGTAATATACAGCCGTGCCTGATACGGTGTTCCAGCAGCGCTGGAATCAGGAAAACCCCCCACATCACAAGCATCAGCCCCGCAAAACTAAGCGTGTTCAGTCGGCCGCTGGTATAATAAATCACCAGAGTTAGAGTCAGAATCCCCGATATGGCTAACAGGCCTATTCTCAAGTAGCGTTGTCGCAGGCGGAGGAATGTGGCTATGGTTAGCGCCAGAGTGATAAAGCTCAGCCCGATCCAGGGGGCCAGGGAATAAACCTGCTGTACACTGTATTCGGTAAACCGGCCTGCCGGTGATATAGCCAGAAACCAGCCGATGATAATCGGTATCGGCAGCAGCATCAGAGAACTGAGAAGCCAGTCTTTCTTGGTTGTCTGAATGATTATGTGGATCAGCCACCATGAAGCGAGCGGGAGATATACGGGTATAGCCAGCAGCGACCAGCCTTTGGGTAGATAAAGCAGGAGGATACCGACGGCCAGTACGGGCAGTAAAGAGTAACCCAGCCACGAAAAAACCCAGTTCGGTTTGCCATGCCACCAACCGTAGATTGTCGTACCGAGTACCAGGGACAGCACTATCGTTAGCCAGCCGATATGGTGCCACCAGTTGAGAGCAAACAATGCACCGAAAAGCAGGTGGGGCATTGAGGTTAATAGGACATGCTTCCAGCTGCCCTGACTGTATGCCTCGTAGATTTGCCGGGCTACTGACGTTGGTGAGCCCAGCTGCCCCAAACAGGTCTCGATTGCTTCCTCTTCGGAAAGCCCGGAATCCGTCAATTCCTGGAGCTTATCTTCAATGTGTGTCTCAAGTTCACTGATGACTTCTCTTTCATCAGAGGGGCTAAGCTTCGAAGTGTATCTGATACTCTCCAGGTAATGAGTTAATTCCTGTGTCACTGTCCATACCTCTTAAGGACTCGATGCCCCCGGTTGGATTATCAACTTCACGGCATTGAGGAAGTCCCGCCACTGGGTTCTCTCCGTGGCCATTTTGGCGGAGCCCTTGGCTGTAATATAGTAGTAGCGTCGTTGCCGGCCATTGGACAGCGTTTGCCACTTCCCCGTGACCAAGCCCGATTCCTCGAGACGGTGGAGGGCTGGATAAAGGGTGCCTTCTTTAAATTTAAAGTAGCCCTGGCTTCTTGATTCGAGCTCCTTAACAATCTGATAACCGTACATTGGCTGCTGCTCCAGTAAACAGAGGAGCAGGGAGTTGGAACTACTTTTTAATATATCACGTCTCGCTGCCACGAAAATCACCTCGCCTGCTTTTATTTACTTAGATATTCTATGTATGTCAATACTATCAGAGATTCCTTGTATTTGCAAGAGGTTAGAATAATTATTCTTATATATTGTGTGCTGCTATGTCAATAGTCTACTTGAGGCGAGCCCTGTAAAATGCTATATTACGGTGAGACGGTCGTGTCTTGGACTCAACTTGAGTTGTCTATTAGGTTGTAAATATATCGCCTCGGGGAAGTGCCGGAACTGGCAGACGGGCCAGATTTAGGATCTGGTGCAGCGATGCGTGGGGGTTCGAGTCCCCCCTTCCCCATTCCAAGGACTTAACGAATACTTTCATTTTTACAGTTTGTGGGACGCACCGGTTTCGTCTGTGGGTAAAAACCCATTCGGTTTCATGTCTTTATATTCCTGTCCAGGTATTCCAAAGCATTTTTACCGGCAATCCGGCCGGAATTAAGGGCAAAGGCCGATGAAAGCCCCGAGGAGTCCTTGATAGAGTAACTATCTCCATACATTCCGCCGGCGTCATAACCGGCAGCATACAGACCGGGAATAACCGTGCCTTTCTTATCTAATACTTCCGTTCGGTGATTTATCCTTATGCCACCGAGCGTTCCCAGGAAGACAGTGCGTGCCTTTATCGCATAGAATTTGGGCCCTTTTATCGGCCGGAGGTATTTCTGGTCCTTGGCGAAGAGTTCATCGTGCCCTTTTGCACAGTACCCGTTATACTCGTCAATTGTAGACTGTAATACCGTTGGGTCAGCCCCGATTTTCTCAGCCAGTTCCTGTATGGAATCCGCTTCGTAAACATCCGTGCTCTGGCTCTTCAGGGCGGCATCCAGTTCCCGTGCCAGGTCGGTAGTCCGCGAGCCGGGGGGGAAATCCATTATCAATGCCTTCTCAATGCCATTCTCGATGAGGTACTGCATTATCGCACTATCAAATATACTGAACGAATAGCAATCCTTCTGCCGGGCGTTGACATTGCCTATAGAAGTGTCATAAAACGCAACGCTTTCATCGCAGAATCGCACGCCCTGATTATCAACCCAGAGGTCAGGCTGGGCAGCAGCATTCTCAAGGTGCGACCCCATGACGAATTCAGGTCCTATCGGGCCGGCGCGAAATAGCTCAAGGATACCGAGTCCTTCTTCGGCGGCGCCGACCTCGAAGGCCATGCGGATGCCGTCCCCCATCTTGTCAACGTTGCCGATGGGAAGCAGATTTACATCCAGGTCGAAACCCGTATATTTCTTAATCCATTCCTTGTTGTTGGCATACCCTCCACTGGCTATGATGACGGCTTTCGCCTTCAGGGGCACGTCCTCTTCGTTCTCCTCCACGATGACACCGGTAATGCGGCCGCCCGTTCTGGCTAATTGCTTAACCGGCGTTGCCGGTAAGATATTTGCCCCTCGTTCCCTGGCCCTGTCGGTGAGAGCCTTTACAATTGCTTCTCCCTTTCCCTTTATAAGGTGATATGTACGGGGTGAATCGGGCATGTTGATGGCAGCGTCAGCGAACTCTACCCCTGCCTGCTGGAGCCAGCCGATAGTGGGTCCGGACTCGTTAACGATAGCCCTTACCAGACGAGGGTCAGCCCGCCAGTGGCTATATTCCATGATATTTTTAAATGCCTGGTCGCGACTATAATTGATGTACCTTTCGCGCTGCATATCGCTTTCTACGGCGAACGTTCCGTGAAAGAAGTTGGAGGTGCCCCCCAGCGCGCGCTCTTTTTCAAAAACAATGACTCTGGCACCGCCTTCCGCCGCGGTTAACGCCGCCGCCAGGCCGGCGGCGCCGGAACCTACCACAACAACATCGGTTTCTGCAGTTATTTGACTCATTATTAACTCTCCTTTCGCAAGTTGAATCTGGTCCTTTTGCCTGATATTACTGCTATTTCAATAGTTACCCCAGAATTTGACCGGTGTAATCTTGAGCCTCAAATCGCATTGCAGACAGCGCTTCGCTTCATTCTCTACTTCTTTTTCATCCATATCCTGCACCACCCGGCAGAAACTCTTTAATCGTTCTTCCATGGCAACGTGTGCGTCCCTGCATCGCTCCAGTGAAGCAAAACCATCCCACGGGCCGAGGTATGGCTTATCCTCTGAGCGGGGAGCCAGTTCTTCGTCGATATTTCCGCTGCCCTCCAGAAACCTGTCCAGGGCTATCGCCGCTTTTCTCCCGGAAGCGATGGCTTTAATTACAGAGGATGGGCCGGTTACAGCATCGCCGGCGGCAAAAACTCCGTCCCGGCTGGTGGTATACGTAAATGAGTCCAGCTCAATAAGATTACTTGCCGAAGTATCAAGTCCGAAGCCATCAGGTATCTCCGGCTGCTGGCCTATCGCGAAAATCACCGTATCAGCTTCGAGGATATGACCGGAGCTTTCACGTGCCTCTATCCGTGGGGTATTATCTTCATCGAAAAAGAAAGATTCGACTTCAAGGCATTCCACGCCGGTGACCCTTTCATCTTCGCATAAAATCCGGGTAAAAGTACGGGCAGGGTAAAGGGAAACACCTTCCTCTTCGCCCTGTTTTATTTCATCGCTGGCTGCCGTCATAGCCTCTCTGGATTCGAGACAGGCTATCTTCACCTGCTCCGCCCCCAGTCTACGCGCCACGCGAGCGCAATCAAAAGCCACATTCCCTCCGCCCAGCACCAGGACGCTTTTACCGATGCTGACCTTTTTCCCCAGATTAATATCCCTTAAAAAATCAACACCTGTTAATACGCCGGCATTATCGGCTCCGGGAATCGGGAGCTTTTGACCCCTATGAGTCCCTATCGCCACGATGATGCCATTATAGCCCTCTTCAAGGAGCTTTTCTATCGATTCGATACGGGCACCGGTCCTGATGTTTACACCCGTATTCTCTATATACTTAATCTCGCTATCGAGCACCTCCCGGGGGAGGCGGTATCCGGGAATTCCAAAGCGCAGCATCCCTCCGGCGAGAGGCAGTGACTCAAACACGGTTACCTCATGTCCCTGTTTTGAAAGGTAGCAGGCTGCCGTCAGGCCGGCCGGGCCAGCACCGATTACGGCCACCCTGTTGCCGGTGGCAGGTTTGCAGCTGGAATTCTTCTCCCATAGTTTTTCCTCATCATGTTCAGCCGCAAAGCGTTTAAGTTCTCTTATTGAAATCGGCTGGTTAATTTCTCCCCGGCGGCAAACATCTTCACAGGGATGGTCACACACATAACCAAGCACCCCGGGGAAGGGGGCCTTTTCTCTTATCACCGCTGTCGCGGCAGAGTAATTCTTTTCACCGATAAACCGCAGATACCTGGGGACATCTATTTCAGCCGGGCAGCCGTATTTGCAGGGAACAAGTGCCGCCTTTCGCTTTTTCCCTTCAACAAGCTCTTTCTTGTCCTGAATGGCGCCGGTAGGACAGACCTCGGCGCAGGCACCGCAGAACCGGCAACCGGAATCGGCAAGCGGTAAATCCGAAGCCGTACCGGTGATTGTTTCCTTGCCTTTCTTGACATAAAACAGGACGCCGACGCCGCGGAGCTCCTCGCATGCCCTCACGCACCGTCCACATGCCACACATTTATTGGGGTCATGTATAAAAAGCGGATTGCCGGAGTTTATCGGCAGTAATTTTGAACGCCTTCTTACGCTCAGCTCTTCAACGCCGAGATACTGCTTGAGCGACTGGAGTTCACAGTTAAGGTACTTATCACAGGAGCCGCAATCCGCCGGATGCCCGGCAAGCATCAGTTCCATGGCGAGCCGGCGCATGCGCTCGATACTCTCGGTTTTCGTCCTGACCGTCATGCCGTTTTCAGCGGGTGTTACGCATGACGGGTGAATTCCTTCAATTCCTTCAATCTCTACGATACACAACCGGCAGGCACCGATGGGTGGCAGGTCGGGATGATGGCAGAGATGAGGGATGTAAATCCCTGCATCCAGGGCCGCTTCAAGGATACTCTTCCCCGCTTCTGTTTCAACATCGCGTCCATCTATATTGAGCTTAATGATTTCCAAAGCATGCTCCAGGCTTTAACCTATTTGTTTGCCGGACATCTTTTTTCTCTAATATGGGCGTCATAATCTTCTCGGAATAGCTTGATACTGCTCAAAACCGGAGCGGGTGCAGTTTGGCCAAGGCCACATATACTGCCGGTTTTCATTCCTTCGCCCAGCTCGGTCAACAGGTCCAGGTCCTGAGGTCTGCCCCTGTATTCAGCGATATCTGTCAAAATTTCGGACATTTGAAAACTTCCCTCGCGGCAGAAAACACATTTGCCGCACGATTGGGTCTGGATGTAAGAGATGGCGTCTCTGGCCATTTCTACCGCACATATATCGCCGTTGAAGACTTCAACCGTCCCCGAACCGATGATGGAATCGGCTTTTTCCATGGCCTCATAACTGACAGGAGTATCCAGAGAGCTGCCGGCAAAATACGCACCGGTCGGCCCGCCGAAATGCACGGCTTTAGTGTCTTTACCGTCCGGGGCTCCTCCCCCGATGTCCTGCACCAGAGTACGAAGAGTTGTTCCAAGGGGGACTTCAACGGTATATTTATGGGCTATCTGGCCGCAGAGGGTAATAACTTTCGTCCCCCTGCTTTTTTCTGTGCCGATGCCGGAGGCCCATTCCGGATTATTCTGAAAAATAGCAGATACATTCGCCATGGTTTCGATATTGTTGATTAAAGTGGGCCTGTTTTTATAGCCATTGGTGGCCGGATAGGTCGTACGCAGGTAGGGAATTGCCTGTTTTTCCTCCAGAGTGCGCAGGAGCGCCGTCTCTTCACCCGCGACCAGGCAGGCGGATACTTCCTTTATTTCTATCTCCGCACTGAAATTAGAATCCAGAATATCTCTGCCCAGCAGGCCATACTTTCTCATCTGTTCTAATGCCTTCCTGAGCGTTCTGACCGCATGAACATGCTCGCCGTTGACGCAAATAAAGCAATGAGAAGCTCCTGTGGCGTAGGCCCCGATTAAGAGGCCTTCCAGAACGGAGTGGGGGTCACCTTCCAGGAGAAGCCATGCGGTGAGAGCCCGGGGGTCGGCATCGACGGCATTGCAGACCGCATACTTTTCGCCGCCTTCAGCGTCGTGACAGATTTGCCATTTATCCGCCGTAAAAAAGCCGGCGCCGCCTCTGACTCTCAGGCCGGACTTTTTTAGCTCCCGGATGACATCAGACTGCTTCATCTGCAAAGCCCGGGAGAGTCCGGAGTAACCTTTACCGTGTACGATATAGTGGTTGATGTTCTCGGGGTCGATATACCCGCAATTTCGCAGGGCTATCCTGTTTTGCAGTTTGAATAAAGGCAGTTCAGAGACATTCGGAATGCCGCTTAACTTTTTACTGCCGGTGCTGCAAAGGGCCATATCGGGTCCTGGGTTGTCTTTTATCAAATAGTCATTCACCAACTCCGAAGCCATTTCCTGAGTTACATTATTGTATATAACCGTAACAGCGGATTCACCTGGCTTTTCGATTAGTACAACAGGTTCAAGCTCGTAACAGCCGAGGGAACCGGTGGCGATAACTCTCGCTTTTATGCCGCATTTTTCGGTCTCTTTTTGAAAAGCGCTGAATACGCTGGCAGCAGCAGAGTTATCGGCTGACGAGGAGACGTAGATTTTTATGCAATCCCTGTCATTGAGATAATCGCATTCCGACTTAGCCCTGGTATAAATTTGCTCAAAGTGCATTGATTTTACCTTAACTGGACGTTCTTTACCGGTAATGTGGTTGGGTTTTCAAGAAGAGCCAAGCATTCTACCTGCTACTGAAATATATTATCACTTTTTGGCATACGGTATCTATTTTAGATTTTATTTGCATATGGTTGCCAGGGGGTAATTTATGGATTCGGAATTAACGTCAATTGAATTTTTTGGAATCAGCATGTTACTTTGGTTTTTAATTTAATGCGGTATTTTGCCATAAAGTTCTGAAGGAGAAATAGAAGAATATGAGGAATGACAACCATAAAGACTTTATAGAGTAGTAAAAAAGCCATCCGGCACTACCTGTCAGGCATACTAGAATAAGAATAAAAGCGGGAAGTGGCATATATTCAGGATGACTGAGAAAATATTGAATCAAGAGAAAATCGCCAAACCCACCGAAGGCAATTGAAAATATTGCGCTGATAATTTTCTCAGGGTTCCTGTAGGGAATATTATAGAGAGAAAAGCAAACAAATGCAAATAAAACCAACTAACCTGTGATTTGACAGACTGGGGATAACAGTATATAATGTATTTGCAAATGAATAGCATTAGCAAAAAATCACAGGTAGACCCAAGGGCCGTTGTCGACGCCACATTACATGACGCTGGAACGAGGGTTACCAGTCAGCGTGCCCTGATTCTGGAGATAATCCAACGTGGGCAGGGACATCTTGACGTTGATGAGATACACCGCCGGGCCCGTGGCAGGCAACCCCGCCTCAGTCTGTCGACAGTGTACCGTACCATACAGGTACTGAAAAAACTCGGTCTGGTAGAAGAGGTACACATTGATGCTACACGCCACCATTATGAGACGAAGCAGGCTGCTGACCATTATCACCTTATTTGTCTTAAATGTGGACGGGTCATTGAATTTAGCTATCCGTTGGCTCGGCGAATAAAGAAGTCGGTTCCTGAAGCGAAAGACTTCGAAATCGTCAATATTGAGTTTCGGGCAACAGGATATTGCCCGAAATGCCGGACTAAAAGCCTATAGTTTTTTTAGTCAATATTGCTGCAAATGAGAAGCATTTGTATTTAACCAGTCTGGCTGTGGGAAAGACCGGGGAAAGCGCAGGAGACATACCATATGAGTGATAGAAAGCAGGTATCTCTGACCATGCTGAAAGCTGGCCAGAGCGGCAGAATAGTCCAGGTTCAGGGCGGGCCGGGCTTAATCAACCGGCTTAGCGTAATGGGTGTAAGACCGGGCGGGCGTATAACCAAAGTGAGTTCCATGCTTATGAGGGGTCCGGTTACCGTCCAGATTGGCAGAACTCAGGTAGCCATGGGTTTCGGCATGGCCAGGAGAGTGATTGTTGAGGTGGTAGGGGCGGGGACGTGAAAATTCTGCTTATGGGCAATCCCAATGTCGGGAAGAGCGTTGTCTTCTCCCGCCTTACCGGCGTTGGCGTCATCGCTTCCAACTATCCGGGGACGACTGTAAGCTATACCAGAGGCTTCACGAAAATCGGAGATGACAGGGTTGAGGTCATTGATGTCCCCGGCACCTATACGCTGGAGCCGACCAGCGAAGCCGAGGAAGTTGCCGCGCGGATGCTTGATGAAGGGGACGTGGTTGTAAATGTTGTCGATGCTACCAACCTGGAACGGAACCTTTATTTAACCCTGCAACTATTGGAAAGACATGTTCCGGTAGTGGTCGCCCTGAATATATGGGATGACACCAAGCATCGTGGGATAAATATTGACCTGGAAAAGCTTAGAGAGCTTCTGGGTATACCTGTAACCCCGACGGTGGCGGTAGCTGGTGAGGGCATAAAGGAACTGGTAGATAGTATTCCCAGAGCTGTCTCGCCCGATATGCCGGCTCGGAGCCGTGATGAGCGCTGGGCCGCCATCGGCGGTATCATTGACCAGGTTCAGCACATTACTCACCGCCATCATACCTGGCGGGAGAGGTTGGCCGATGCCAGTGTCAAGCCCCTGAGTGGAGGAGTCATAGCACTGGTCATCTTGGCCTGCGCCTTTTTTATCGTCCGTTTTATCGGCGAGAGCCTTATCGGCTATGTGTTTGACCCCCTGTTTAATACCCTGTGGACACCGGTTCTGTCGTGGTTAGGCAACCTCATGGGTAGTACGGGTTTTCTCCACGATATCGTAATCGGTAAGCTCATCGATGGCGAACTGGACTTTGTTCAGTCATTCGGATTATTATCCAGCGGTCTTTATGTGCCTTTTGCCATGGTCCTGCCTTATATTTTCTCTTTCTATCTCGTACTTGGGCTACTTGAAGATGCAGGATATTTGCCCCGGCTCGGGGTTTTGATGGATACAGTCATGCACCGTCTGGGCTTGCACGGATATGCTATCATTCCGACCTTGCTTGGACTTGGCTGCAATGTGCCGGCTATCCTTGCCACGCGTATCCTGGAAAGCACTAGAGGGAGGTTTATTGCCGCCACGCTGATTTCTATTGCCGTACCCTGTGCTGCACTGCAGGCGATGATTTTCGGCCTTGTTGGCGAGCGTGGAGTGCAGTATGTTGCCATCGTCTACGGCACACTGTTCGTGGTCTGGGTCATTCTGGGTATTATACTCCGCCATACTACCAGGGGATTTACTCCTGAGTTGCTCATCGAGATTCCTCCATATCGTATGCCACTATGGCAAGCCGTATTACAGAAACTGTGGATGAGGACCTATGGTTTCCTGAAGGAAGCCGTGCCCATAATCCTGGGGGCCGTCCTGGTCATCAACGTTCTCTATTTCCTCGGGGTATTTGGCGCCATTGCTGATTTCACGGCACCGGTGATAACCGGTCTTCTGGGGCTGCCCAAGGAAGCGGTAACGGCTTTAGTAATCGGTTTTCTCCGCAAGGATGTAGCCTTGGGTATGCTGGCTCCGCTGGCGCTGAGCTCTGAGCAACTGGTCGTTGGCAGCGTTGTTCTGGCTATGTTTTTCCCGTGTATTGCGACCTTCGTTGTTCTCCTTAGAGAACTCGGGGTGGTAAACATGCTTAAGTCGGCCGGTATAATGATTTCCTCGGCACTCATCGCTGGGGGAATATTGAATTTGATTCTCTAGTATGCCTGGATGTGAAAACACCAAACCAGCGCACGGTCATAAAATATAGCCAACGTTTCTGTGCCTATTGATAATACCTTACGGGGTAGGGTATAATATTTATGGTTTACTTCATGCAATACCTATTTAGAGCTGACGCCATATTCCAGCGCTGGTCAACGTCTTATGTCAGCAAATTATGAAATCAGGGGGGTGTATCTATGCATGCAACAATTCAGAAGCCGATTGACGAAATACTGGGCTATCTCAAGCCCGATGAGCGGGTGTTCGTCGTCGGCTGCGACAACTGCGCCGCCAAATGTCAATCGGGAGGTATACCCGAGACTGAGGAAATGGCAAATCGGTTAAAGGAAAAAGGGGTGAATATAGTTGGGTGGTGTGTACCCCAGCCAAAGGGAATATCACTCTGCAAACTCTCAAATACTGCGAAAGTGCTCCAAGAGGAATATGGCGAGGAGACCAAACAGGCAGATTCCTTTTTGGTTCTTGCCTGTGGACAGGGCTTTCATACCGTAATGGATGCTACTGACGGCGGCATGGTTCACCCCGGGTGCGATACCATCTTCGGGGGCGAGACAGTGACTGATAACTTTATCACGGAATACTGCTCCTTATGCGGAGAATGTATCGTGGAGTATACCGGCGGTCTGTGTCCGGTAACGCTCTGTGCCAAGAGCCTGCTTAACGGTCCCTGTGGAGGAGCCAAGGACGGCAAGTGCGAAGTGGATAGAACCCGGGACTGCGGCTGGCAGCTTATCTATGACCGGCTCAAGGAGCTTGGCCGTCTGGATGAAATGAATGCATACAGGGAACCCAAGAACAATTCCAGGTGGAGCCGGCCGCGTTCGCTGACTATCGGTGAAGGGGAAGCAACCTTCAGGTCGCTCTCCGGTGAACAAAAGGTCGCCAGCCACGCTTAGAGCGGGTGGACTTTTAAGAAGGAGCATAATAAAAGATGAGCAAACTGAGACAGACACTTGAAAGCGGGCAATTCGTGGTTACCGGGGAAATCGGGCCGCCGAAAGGCGTTGACTTGGATAAATGCCTCCATGATGCAGAGGTAATGCGAGACCATGTGACCGCTATTAACGTTACCGACCTGCAAAGTGCTGTATTGCGTATTGGCTCGATGGCTGTTTCCACAAGATTGATTGAGCGAGGTCTGGAGCCGATTTACCAGCTTACCTGCCGTGACCGGAACCGGCTGGCACTTCAGTCAGACCTGCTGAGTGCGTGGGCACTGGGGATAGAAAATGTTCTGTGCCTTACCGGCGACCATCCCATCCTGGGTGACCACACCGAAGCGAAGCCGGTTTATGACCTTGACTCGGTCCAGCTGCTTAAAGCAGCCAGCACTCTAAACCAGGGACGCGATATGGCGGGTCACGAACTGGATAGCGCCCCTGGCTTTTTTCTGGGTGCAGTGGTAACCCCTGGTGCAGAGCCCCTGGAGCCGCAAATTATCAAAATGAAGAAGAAGATTGAGGCTGGAGCCAGGTTCTTCCAGACCCAATCCGTTTACGAGCCGGATAAATTCGAGCACTTTATGGGTCAGGTTCAGGGCTTTAATGTTCCGGTTATAGCTGGAATTGTGGTACTAAAAAGCGCTGCCATGGCCAAGTTTATGAATTCAAACGTGGCTGGAATTAGCGTGCCGGAGGGCATCATCCGTGAGATGGATGAGACCAAAAAGGAGGACCGCAAGAAAAAGGCGGTGGAGATTACCGCACGCATTATCCGGCAGGTCAAGCCGCTTTGCCAGGGAGTCCACATTATGCCTCTGGGATGGGACGAACTGATACCGGAAATTATCAGCGAAGCAGAACTAAGCTGGGAGGCGAGAACTCCGCAGGAGAAGTAGCCTTAAAGCAGGGTAATGTATAAGATTCTGATAATCGATGACGACGCTGACTTCATTGCCGTAACGAAGATGGTACTTGAGTCCAGGTCTGACTACCAGGTGCTTACCGCAGATAATGGTGTTTTTGGCCTGCCAATCGCCAAAGCCGAAAAACCTGACCTTATTATCCTGGACGTTATCATGCCCTTTGAGGATGGGTTCACAACGTCCAGACAGTTCAAGGCTGACCCGGAACTGAAAAAAATCCCGATAATAATACTTACCAGCTTCTCGCAGAGGATGGGTGAGACTGATGTCTCCGTCGCTCAGGGCATGGACCTCGAGGCTGAAGACTATGTTGAAAAACCTGTCAGCCCCCAGCAACTCCTTGACAGGGTGGATAGGCTGCTCCAAGCAGAAGGATAACTATAATATTATAGGTGGGTGGGAAGGAGAACAACAACGCCTTAATATCTGGACCGAGCAGGGTAAGCTTTATGAAGGTGATTGGGCTGATCGGGGGAATGAGCTGGAATTCAACTCTGGAATACTACCGCCTTATCAACGAACTGGTGGCTGACAGACTGGGTGGCCTGCATTCAGCTCGTATAGTGCTGTATAGTCTCGACTTTGAAGAGATAGAGCGTGCTCAACGGGAGGCAAATTGGGGCGAGGCTGCAGACACTCTTGTTGCGGCTGGTATAGCCTTGAAGCAGGCGGGCGCCGATTTTATCCTGATATGCACCAACACCATGCACAAAGTTGCCGATGTGGTATCTGAAAGAGCCGATTTACTGTTGCTTCATATCGTTGATGTGGTCGGTAATGACATTAAAAAGCTGGGTTTACATAAGGTAGGATTGCTCGGAACAAGGTTTGTCATGGAAGAGGAATTCTATCGAGAAAGGCTCGAAAAATCCTTTGGCATTGAGGTTCTAACGCCGCTCAAAGAAGAAAGGCCCGTGATTGATATGATAATATATAAAGAACTGTGCCAGGGAAGAATAGAGGATACTTCGCGTCAGACCTGCATTGAAATGATTGATGGTCTGACAGGGCGTGGAGCCGAGGGCGTAATCCTAGGGTGTACCGAACTGCCACTGCTTATAAACTCCGGTGATGTACCGGTTCGCCTGTTCGATACAACCAGACTGCATGCTGAGGCTGCAGTAAGACTTGCGTTGGAAGAATGAAAATTACGGTTGTCTACGATAATCGCACGGTCAAAGCAGGACTGAGAACCGGCTGGGGATTTTCGTCTCTTATAGAGACTGACGACGCACCACCGCTTCTCTTCGATACCGGCGCTGATGGCCCTACTCTACTTTACAACATGAAACAGCTTGGCATTGACCCTGATAGTATAGAGGTAATCGTTATCTCCCACCGTCATAGCGACCATACCGGTGGCCTGTCCGACATACTGGAGGCAAACGGGCACGCTGTGATTTATCTCCCGGCTTCCGTCGGGGTAAGGCTGCCGGGAAGAACGGTAATCTCGGTCAGCCAATCTGTTCGCATCTCAGATACCGTATTTTCTACTGGTGAGCTAAATAACACTGAACAGTCGCTGGCTGTAAAAACAGGTAAAGGTATACTGGTGGTCACAGGCTGCTCCCACCCTGGAGTCGGAGCAATCCTTGATGCTGCTTCTCAACATGGCAGCGTTTACGGCATAATCGGTGGGTTCCACGGCTTTCGCGAATTCAATCGGCTGGAAGGCCTGTCCCTGGTATGCCCCTGTCACTGCACTCAACACACGTCTGAGATACAGCAGCTGTTCCCTGACCAGTATATAGCCTGCGGGGCAGGTCTTGAGATGGAGCTATAAAAAGGAATTAAATGGCGAAGGAATCCAGTTCATTCGGGCATAGCGTCGAGCGCCGTCGGGAAATACTGTACGGCACACCGGGAATAGTGATTTACCGTGATGGCCGGCCGGTTCTCTGGATACCGGATGAATTCGGCAAACTTACTAAAGAGCTTTCGTACAAGGACCTTGAGGCACTCCAGAAGGAGCTGAAGAAATATCTGAAGTCAGAGACTTCGGATTAAGATACTGGAGATATTAGCCAGTTACCCTCTAATACTGATTTTATATCCGGGGGACTCGTATTCTCCTTTCCTCACTTCAGGGCAGAGGGTTGACAATAACAGGGCAGAGAAGTATAATGTAAGTGGGCATATGACCATAATAGTAAATCATTTATATATTAAATTATGGACATAGAACATAAATTGCAAGGATAATGAGTCATGGGAAGACAACCACGTTGGCGGCGGGTAGGCAGTATACCCGAGGTAACCTATTTCAAGCCTGCGGGCATACCTCTGGCTAATATTCAGGAGGTGTGCCTGTCCATTGATGAAGCTGAGGCGGTTCGACTTAAGGACATAGAGGGGCTTGAGCAGGATGAGTGTGCCCGAAAAATGAACGTATCACGCTCTACTTTTGCCCGGATACTGCTCTCGGCGCGTCAGAAGATGGCTGATGCCCTGCTCAATGGAAAGGCGATAAGGATTGAAGGCGGTAATTATGAGATGGCGGTACGGCATTTCCGCTGTAGGAACGGTCACGAGTGGGAGGTACCTTTTGAGAAAATGATAGAGCAACCGCCGGAGCTCTGCCCTACCTGCAATACACCCGAAATCATGTCATTGTGGCCCTGGAGACCCGGCTTACGGGGTGGCGGCAGACGGCTCAGGGGAAGACACAGAATTGGTGAAGAAGCTCAGGCGGGCAGATTAACCAGATGACCTCTATCGGTGGTGGTCTATTCTATCGGGGCTGATGGTAGGCTATCTGAGGATGTGAATCTCGTTAAGGTTTAATATGATGAAAATTATTGAAGATTTACTGTCTACTTTGCATTACGATACCCAGGTAAGGGATATAAGGCAGGGTCTTTTCCATACCGCCGTGGTGACTAGAAACTGCGGGCTGGCGGCAACGCTTCCACGTGACGCCCTCCGTCAGGAGCCGCCATTGATGAAGGAGCCGGGGTTCCTGTTGGAGAAAAGTGCCCTGGAACTGGCCCGGATGTCTTACTCGGAAAGCATTCCAGAAGCGGCCATTGGTATGGCGACCATTAATTCGCTTCTTGATATTGACGAAGGTAGTTGCGCTAATCTTAATGCGCGGGACCTCATTTCTGAAAAGGGAAGGGGCAGGAGAGTAGCTATCGTAGGTCACTTCCCCTTTATACCCGGGCTCCGTGATGTGGTTAAGGAGCTCTGGGTAATTGAGAAGAATCCAGAGGAAGGCGACTTGACCGAAGCCGAAGGGGCGACCTATATCCCCCAGGCTGATGTCGTGGGTATCACCGGCACCGCCTTTACCAACCATACCATCGACCAGCTTATGGAGTTATGCAATCCTGATGCTTACGTGGTGATACTGGGTGATACCGCTCCACTATCTCCCATTCTCTTTGATTATGGTATTGATGCTGTATCAGGCACAAAAGTGACCGATACAGACCTTGCCTTGCGCTGTGTCAGTCAGGGGGCTACCTACCGGCAGATTAAAGGAATTTCACAGCTCACCATGAAGAACTAGATAAAGAAATGGACTACCATATAGGTACATGCAATGAAAGCGACGACTGAAATAGACGGAAAATTCACCGGGCGAAACACCCAGCAACGCCAGATAATCCTGAAAATAATCAAGCAGGCTAACGGACATATTGACGCTGACGGAATTTACTGGCAGGCCCGGCGGAAATCACCCAGCATCAGCCTGTCCACGGTATATCGCAGTTTGCAGCTTTTCAAGGAATTGCGGCTGGTCGAGGAGCATCAGCTTGACGGCATGCGGCGGTACTATGAAAGCGCGCCGTGTTACAAACATCACCATATGGTATGTCTCGGGTGCGGACGAATCTTTGAGTTTACCTGCCCGTCAACGGAGAGGATTAAGTCCAGGCTCGGCCGGGAAGAGGGCTTTAAAGTGACCGGTGTAGATGTGCGTCTGGTAGGCTACTGCCCGGAGTGTCAGCGGCATTTTCTGGACACAGTGGATGATAAAAAAATAGAGAAAGGATAAGAGGAGGTAAAAAATGACTTATGGATTTGGACGAGGTAGAGGCTCTGGCCGTGGTTTCGGTGGCGGCATGGGCTTTGGCTTCCACGGAATGTCTCCTCCCTGGCCTTATGTAGGCCGTGGTAGAGGGGGACTACCCAGGTGCGGCTACTTCATGGGCGGCGCTGGTGCGCCTCAAGCATGGCCGTATCCGCAGGCTCCTTATTACGGAGCGCCACCTGCTTACGAATATGGTCCTACTGCCGGTCCGATGACCGGAGAGGAAGAGCTTAACTATCTGAAAGACCAGGCAGAGGCGATAAAGGGTGAGCTCGAGCAAATCGATTCTAGGATGCGCGACCTTGAAGCTCAGGAGTAACACGCACACAGGAATTGTTAAGGTAAAGGAGGTGTATTATGCCGGGATTTGATGGTACCGGTCCTATGGGGATGGGGCCAATGACAGGCGGTGGCCGGGGCTTTTGCAGTCCCCGGGGAATGGTAGGTGGGAGACGGTGGTACGGTCACCCCCGCTGGACACCTTATGCCTATCCTTACTACAGTCCATCTGTTTTCAGCCCGTTTTCTCCACGGATGACCCGTGAGCAGGAAGTGGAGTTCTTAAAAAACGAGGCTCAGGCTATGAGAGATGAGCTTAAGGAACTGGAAGCCAGGATAGGGCAACTGTCCACGGAAAAGGAATAAGGAGGGAACATGAAAATTGCCATTTCAGCTCAAGGCTCCACGCTGGATGCTGAGGTAGACCCAAGGTTCGGGCGCTGCCAGAATTTCATTATAGCCGACCCGGAGACGATGGAGTTTGAGGCTGTTGGTAACTCGAGCGCCATGGCATCCGGCGGCGCCGGCATCGCTACGGCTCAGATGATTGTCGATAAAGGCGTCGAGGCGGTTCTGACCGGTAACTGTGGTCCCAATGCCTACCAGGTGCTATCCTCGGCGCCTGTCCAGATAATAACCGGTGTATCCGGTAAAATAAAGGATGTTATCGAGGACTACCGTTCGGGTAAATTCAAGGCCAGTGGCCAGGCTAATGTGGCCGACCATTTTGGTATGGGAGGTGGCTCCGGTACGGGAATGGGTCGCGGCATGGGGAGAGGTATGGGACGCGGTATGGGGAGAGGCATGGGAATGGGGGGAGGTATGGGAATGGGGGGAGGTATGACCCCGCCCATGAACGTGGCACCGCAAAGTCCGGAGCAGGAACTCGAGGCGCTCAAGGAACAGTCACAGGCGCTGGCGCAGCAGATGGAAGATATCCAGCGGCGGATTGAAGGGCTGGAAAAGAAATAAGAAGTCAATTAGGATATAAAGCTCTGCCACAGGATATAGTAGCGTTTCCTGATAGATAAACGCGCTGTGGTAAACAAGTTATAATAGAATAATTATTAAATAAAAGGGAGGTAACATAGCTTGCCTGTCTATGAATACGAGTGTCAGAAATGCGGAGAGCGTTTCGAGTTGCGCCGGAGCATGAGCGATACTGACCAGGACATAAAATGTCTCAAGTGTGGGGCAGAGAATCCCCGCCGCATCTTCTCAACTTTTGCCACCGCCTCCGGCGGTGGCTCCTGTGCCCCGGGAGCATCTACCTGAAGCATAAGTCGGTGAGGCAGTTAGCCTTAAATCCATTGATTTGTAAAGAGGAAGGAAAAGGAGGTGTGTAGTGAGGTATGCCGTACCGGTGAGCGGCGGAAGGGTTTCGCCGCACTTCGGTCATTGTGAACACTTTGCCATGATAGATGTTGATGAAGAGAGCAAGGAAATAATCAGCAAAGAGCTTGTCCCGTCACCGGGGCACCAGCCGGGGCTGCTCCCTGAGTGGCTTGCAGAGCAGGGAGTGGCCTTTGTGATTGCCGGCGGGATGGGCTCCCGGGCGCAGAGCCTTTTTCAGCAAAATCGCATAGGAGTCATCCTTGGTGCCCTGGAAAACGACCCGGAAGCAACGGTCCTGAATTATCTACAAGGAAGACTGGCTACGGGAGAAAATATTTGTGACCATTAAGCGATGACATTGGAGGAAAACTATGGTAACCGAAGAGCAAGTAAAGGAGAGCCTGGAAACGGTACTGGTGCCCGCCGTCAAACGCAGCATCATCGGGATGAACCTGGTACGTGAGGTCAGCACTACAGATAAGACGGTAAAAGTCACCCTGGCATCAACCGGGCTGATTCCGGGCGCGCAGGACTGGATTAAAAACAAGGCTGAGGAAGCTATCAAGAAGCTGCCTGAGGTCAGTGAAGTAAACGTCGAATATACTGATATCAAGGCAAAAGACCTGAACGAAATCGACCATATTATCGCTGTAATGAGCGGCAAGGGAGGGGTGGGCAAGTCTCTGGTGTCAAGCCTGCTTGCCATTGCGCTGAAGCGCCAGGGCTACGACGTAGGCATTATGGACGCCGATATTACCGGTCCGAGCATTCCCAAGATGTTCGGCCTTAACCTCCCGCCGAGCGGCAACGAAAGCGGACTGCTGCCGGTACTCTCAAAATCGGGCGTTGAGGTCATGTCTATTAACCTTCTTCTTCCCAGCGAGGATGATGCCGTAATATGGCGAGGTCCTCTGATTGGAAATACTATCAAGCAGTTCGGTGAAGACGTGCTCTGGGGAAAGCTGGACTATCTGATTATAGACCTGCCTCCTGGTACCGCCGATGCCCCTCTTACGGTAATGCAGACCTTCCCCATTTCGGGGGTAATAGTTGTCTTCACTCCTCAAGACCTGGTTGAGATGATTGTCAGGAAGGCCGTGAATATGGCCCGAAAAATGGAGAAACGCATTCTCGGCGTCGTCGAGAATATGAGCTACTTCTATGTACCGGAAATAGACAAGAAGATAGAAATCTTCGGCAGAAGCCGCGGTGAAGAGATGGCCAGTTCCGCTCAGGCCCCGCTGCTGGGGCAGTTGCCCATAGACCCAGAGCTGGCCAGGCTCTGCGATGAGGGGAATATTGAGCGCTACAATGGCGAAATTGTAGCCAGTCTGGGTGAATCTCTCGTTAAGGCATTGTCAGCCGAGGTCAAATAATGAGGAGGCGAAAGGGTGTCCAGTGATTTTGATGAACTCCAGAAACTGGTCATGGCAGATGCCCGCAAGGTCTACTCTGACACGGTCATTGACCACGCTATGAACCCGCGGAACCTGGGTGATATACCGGATGCTGACGGCTTCGCCAGGGTGACCGGACCCTGTGGCGATACTATGGAAGTATGGCTGAAGGTAAAGAATGATAATATCTACCAGGCTTCTTTCTTCACCGATGGCTGCGGTACAAGTATTGCCTCGGGAAGCATGGTTACCGAAATGGCCAGAGGGAAGGGTGTAACCGAAGCCCAGAAAATAACTCAGCGCTATGTACTGGATGCCCTGGGAGGGTTACCCGAGGAAAGCGAACACTGTGCTCTTCTGGCCACAAACACCCTTAAGGCAGCCATAAAAGACTACATGGCCATGAAGCGAGAGCCGTGGAAGAAGGCATACCGAACCTATTAAGGTGGCGGGAGTAATGCATAGAGGGAAAGATTCGTGATTAGCTCTATTGCCTACGGTCCCGTCCCATCCCGAAGATTAGGCCGCAGTCTGGGTATAAACAATATTCCTCCCAAGACATGCAGTTATTCCTGTGTCTACTGTCAGCTCGGGCGCACTACAGATATGCACATAGAGCGTGGCGCTTTCTATAAGCCATTAGAAATAGCCCGGAGTGTAACGGAAAAGGTCAGATGTGCTGGAGAAAAAGATGAACCTGTTGACTACATCACCTTTGTGTCTGATGGCGAGCCGACTCTGGATATCAATCTGGGCGAAGAAATTACGTTTCTCAGCAAGTCGGGTATCAAAATCGCAGTTATTACCAATGCTTCACTTATCTGGCGTGAGGACGTTATAAGGGATTTACAAAAAGCTGATTGGGTATCAATTAAGGTAGATGCAATTACCCCGGGAGTATGGGACAGGATTAATCGACCGCATGGAGCCCTCAGGCTTGATGTGGTGCTTGAAGGCATAATCAGTTTTGCCCGGTCATTCGTGGGTATTCTTACTACAGAAACCATGCTTATCAAGGGGATAAACGATGATATTGGTGAAATCGGGCAAATAGCGGATTTTCTGGTAAAATTGGAGCCGGCTACGGCCTATCTGGCCATACCGACAAGGCCGCCGGCGGAACGTGTAGAGTCTGCCACCGAGCAGAATATCAATATGGCATATCAAATTTTCACAGAGAGATTGAACAATGTGGAATACCTTATCGGCTACGAGGGAAATGATTTTGCCAGCACGGGCAACGTACAGGAGGATATCCTCAATATTACGGCAGTTCATCCTATGAGGGAGGAGGCGGTAGCCGAGTTCTTAAGTAGAAGCGGCGCCAGTTGGGAGGTTGTCCAGAATATGGTAGAGAAACGCATTCTTGTCGAATTGGAATACCTGGGAAAGAAATTTTTCATGCGGAAGCTGCACGGGTATCACGCGAGTCTGCCGCATCCATGAGTATCCCCCTGCAAATATCGGGGTGAAGTGGTTAACGTTGCATGGCTTCAATGCAACCAAAGCTGAGCTTTACCTTGAGGGTTACTGCCCGGGGTGTGAAGGGAATATGAACTATAGAGAGTAAAATGAGTAAAGAAAAAGTAAGCGAGATTGAGGAGAAAATAGCCGACCTCAAAGCCCGATGGCCGGCTCATTCCGTGCCGCTGTCAATGTGGCAGCAACTGGAGGAACTGGAGGACGAACTGGAGGAAGCGAAGAAGGAGGAGACTAGCGGGAGTGAAACAGCCTGAGAAGGGAGAAGGTTGTGCCAAGAAAGATGGCGTTAGTTGATTTCAATAAATGCCATCCCGATAAATACGACAGTGGTATTTGCGCCGCAGCACTGGCATGTTCTCATGGTCTGCTGAAGCAAGAAGCTCCCTAAGAAATACCTATGACAGACCCGTTTCTTTGCCGGGGTTGTGAGGACTGCGTCCGCGCCTGCCCGTTCAAGGCTATCCAGATAGTAGGAATGTAGAACAGGAAAAGAGAGGAAGATGAAGATATCCGTTTGTGGAAAAGGAGGAAGTGGTAAAAGCACCATAGTCACTCTTCTGGCGAATGAAGCCTTGAAAAGAGGCTATCGGGTGCTGGTGGTGGATTCCGATGAATCCAATTCGGGGCTTTTCCGCATGCTCGGCTTTGACCGCCTGCCCGTGCCTTTGATGGAACTCGTGGGGGGAAAGAGAGGACTGAAACAAAAGCTGGGGCAGCCGAACGTTCTTAGCGAAACGAATATACAGACAGCAAACATCCCTGATGGATATTTGCTCCAGAAAAATGGGCTCAAGCTGGTGGCCATAGGTAAAATCATGCAGTCGCTGGAAGGCTGCGCCTGCCCTATGGGCGTATTAAGCCGTGAGTTCTTAAAAAACTCGCTCTGGCAGACGATGAGATGGCCATTGTGGACATGGAGGCGGGAGTGGAACATTTCGGCAGAGGTGTGGAGACCAGCATCGACAGCGTTCTTATCGTTGTCGAGCCTCCCCTGGAATCGGTAAACGTGGGTCAGAAGATTCACGAGCTGGCTTCAGGAATCGGCATTAAGGATATCTGGGCTGTCCTGAACAAGGTGCCAACAAGAGAGATAGCTGCTAGAATGGAAATGGAATTGCAGGAGCGTCACATCGAGGTGGTCGGGTGTATCTACTTTGACGCCGATATCTTCACGTCAAGTATGGAAGGTAGAATCCCTGTAGATGGGATAGCGGTTCGAGAAGCTAAAGAGGTCATAGATAATATCTTTTCAAGGGCAGGTATGCCGACACCAGGATGATGTAACTGCTCTTGTGGGACGAACGGAGGTGTAAAGTGTGCCTGGCCAAGGCTTATTTAAATAAACAGGATAATGAACCGATGCTTCAGGATATCGCTTATGTGCGGCTGCATGAAGACCGTGTGGAACTGGAGACATTGTTTGGTGAGGAGCAGGTTGTACACGGCAGGTTGGTCGAAATAAATTTCGCTACTTCGAAAATACTGCTCCATAGTGACCGCCAGGCTGCCCAAGCTTAGTTGAGGAGAAGGTATGTCACCGAGCGACCACGGAACTCCAAAGTCAATGGCAGGAATGGAACAAAGCGGCAGTCATTTTTCTCCCTTTGATGATCTGGCTCTGGAATATGATGCCTGGTTTGATAAAGATGGAAGCCTTATCTTTTTCATTGAGGTGCAGGCGTTCCAGGTACTGTTGTCATCCCTGCCGAAGCCCTGGCTCGAAATCGGGGTTGGCAGCGGCCGTTTCGCCCAGGCTTTGGGCATCGAAACCGGGGTCGACCCTTCTATTAAGCTTATCGAGATGGCACGAAAGAGAGGAATAAACGCCTTTATAGGTCGAGGAGAACAGGAGCCGTTTGATGAAGAATCATTCGGTACGGTCTTCTTGATTGTCACCCTGTGTTTCCTTGATTCGCCTTTGGATGTTCTCAAGGAAGCCAACCGCATCCTGGTGCCCGGCGGCAAGATAGTACTGGGGTTGGTTTTACAAGAGAGTCCGTGGGGTCAGTTTTATCGGCGCAAGAAGGCGGAAGGGCACCGCTTCTATAGACACGCCAAATTCTATAGGTATGATGAGGTGTTTAGTCTGCTGGTCAAAGCGGGTTTTGTGACCGAGAAGGTTGTTTCGACACTTTTTCAGAAGTCGGATAAGGTGTATCATATGGAAGAGCCCAGGGAGGGCTATTACCCGGATGCTGGCTTTACGATAATCACGGGGGCAAAACGTGGCAGTGAAATGTAATAGGAAGGTGAGATTTTGAAGGACAACGTAATCTTGCGGGTAAGGAAAGACCTATGTCTCGGCTGCGGGCTGTGTGCCGAGAGTTGCCCTCAGCAGGCTATCTCCCTGCAGTCGGGTCAAGTAAAGATATACCACAACAGATGCAACCATTGCGGCCTCTGCCTTGATGTCTGCCCCCAGGGGGCAATTGTTGAGGTGACACCCGTGTCACAGCATGACCTGCAGGACACTGTTGCCGCACTGAAGGGCCGGGCGGGAGACATCATCGCTAGAATTGAGAGGCTAACCGAGCAGCAACGGCAAAGTTAATAGGAGAAATCATGAAGACCTATCTTGATTGTTTGCCGTGTCTGATTGATGTCTTTCATTCTTTCCATTTCCCGCAGGTAGATGATAGAATAAGATGGCTGGGTGAAATTTGCAGAGTCATGAAGCCCCCAGTAAAGCGTGATATGTTCCTACTCTTACCAATAAACTAAAAGGAGGTAGTATGAGCAAGATAATAGAGATTACCGATCAAAATTTTGAGGAGGAAGTCCTGAAATCAAACCTGCCCACAGAGGTAGATTTCTGGGCGCCCTGGTGTGGCCCGTGCCACATGGTTATACCGATATACGAAAAACTCTCCGAGGAGTATGAAGGCAGATTTAAATTCTGCATGATTAATGTGGATGAAAACCAGCAGACAGCAGTAAAATATCAGATTATGAGCATACCAATGCAGATGTACTTTGTTAACGGTGAGAAGGTTGACGAAATCCTCGGCGCCGTCCCGGAGCATATTATCCGGACAATGGTAGACAGCATCCTCCAGAGTCCGCCGACAGATTAAAAAGGTAGGCTCAAAGCGCTCTTGACCTTATGTGTTGAGCAGGACAGGCGGGATAGTGAGAACCCGGGAAGTGAACCGAGAGTGCCCATAATGTAGAGAGCGAATCGATTTACAATCAACTTATAGTCAACAAGAGAAGAATCGGGGAAAGCCAACAAGAGGCCACCCCAGCGTTCACAAATTACAAGGAGATAGATAGACATGAAAGTATGCATTATCGGAGCCGGTGCTGGCGGCAGGGGCGCCTCGGGACGGATTCGACAGCTGGACAAACAAGCCCAGATAGACATCTTCAGTACCCAGAGTGAGATTGGTTATGCGCCCTGTGAACCACCCTTTGTACTTAAAGGGGTTTCCCGCTGGGACGATATATTTTATCCCGGCAAATTTTTCGAGGAGAGAAATATAACTGTTCATTTGAGCACGGAAGTCACCGATATTCTCAGGAAGGGAAAACGCATTATCGCTGGGGGTAAAAGCTATCCTTACGATAAGCTAATTCTAAGTCCCGGGGCTGTCCCCTCCGTTCCTCCAATCCCCGGGCTGGATGGCAAAAATGAGTTTACTCTCAGCACGAATATTGCCGATGGTAAAGCCCTGGATAAAATCATCCCGAAATACACCAGTGCTGCCGTCATAGGTGCGGGAGCTATCGGGGTAGAGCTAACCCTGGCTCTTATTGCCCGAGGCTACAAGGAAGTCTACCTCATGGACATGCTGGAGAATATCCTGCCCGCTGGCCTGGATAAGGATATGACGGGCAAGGTTGAGCAGACAATGCGAAAGAATGGCGTGGAGCTGATTACGTCTGCCAGCATCAGCAGCGTAAAAACCGAGTCTGGAAGGAAACGTATCATTCTTCCTGACCGAGAACTGGAAGTAGATCTTATCTTCCTGACCACCGGCGCCAGACCTAACGTCGAGCTAGCCCGAAAAGCAGGAATTGAAATAGGAGAGACAGGGGGAATACTGGTGAACCAGTATTTACAGACAAGTGACCCCGATATCTATGCCGCTGGTGATTGCATGGAGAACTGGGATATGATGACCGGCGCAAAGACCCGCCGCCTGATGGTTACCTCCGCCGGCAGGACCGGCAATGTGGCCGGTGAGAATTTGGTTTCAGGAAATTCTTTGCCCTATGAAGGCACCCTCATGACCTTCACTATTGAAATCTTTGGCTATCAAATAGGTGCCGCCGGTTTTACGGAGAGGGTTGCCCGAGAGAAAGGGCTGGATATCATATGCGCCACAAGTACCTTCCCCAGCACGCGACCAAAATATGGTGGTAAGCTCGTTCACTCCAAGCTTATCGCTGAACGCCGGACCGGCACCTTGGTTGGGGCACAGATTATCTCGGAGGAGATGGTAAGAGGTCTGGTCAGTGAAATGGCTCTCGCCATAGCCGAGAAAGTGCCGTTGCACAGACTGGTCCTGCTTGAGTCCCCTTATTCGCCGGCGGTAGGAATGGATCCGATAGGGGTGGGGGTAAGAGAGCTAGCGGATAAGCTCGGCTGATGCCTGGTGCTCCTCTACTCAATGATATGGAGATAAGGGCTCAAGAGGCACGATAGGACATGGAAGAGAGATTAATGACAGGAGGCCAAAATGAAGGTAAGCATTATTGGAACCGGTGACGGCGGTGCTACGGCGGCCAACCAGATTAGCCGCATGGGTAGCGAGGCGCAAATCGATACTTTCAGTCGAAGGTTGGAGCTTGGTGTTCCACCGTGCGAGATGCCGCTGGTCATCAGTGGGGATATCGCCAGCTGGGATGAGTTGGCTCGCGGCTTTCGTAGTATGTCGTTCTGGGAGAAGCGCAATATAGGGATGCATTTGAATACCGAGGTTACCGAAATTGACAGGCGGGATAAATATCTGGTTGCCAATGGTAAAAAATATGGGTATGACAAGCTCATCCTGGCTCTCGGTGCTGCGCCTGTCATTCCTTCCTTTCCAGGGTTGGACAGAAAGAATGAATATGCCATGAGCACCGATATGGCTGATGGAGTTGTTCTGGCGAGTGTCATTCCTCAGTGTACCGAGGTGGCTATCATTGGCGGTGGCTTCATCGGCCTGGAGATTGCCGCGGCTCTGAAAGCCAGGGGATATAGCAAGGTCTACCTTCTGGTCAGACGAGCTATATTGCGGGCAAACCTGGACCAGGATATGGCAGAAAAGGTAGAAAGCGTTCTGGCGGAGAACGGGGTGGAAGTGATTATGCCAGCCGATGTTAAAAGCGTGGTCAGCGATAGAGGTAAAAAGCGTGTGATTCTCTCCGACCGGGAGCTTGATGTGGATTTCATCTTCTTTGGAACCGGGGCTGTGCCCGATGTTGGTCTGGCTCGAAAAGCGGGGCTGGATGTAGGCGAGACAGGGGCAATAGTGGTGAACCGGTATCTTCAGACGAGTGACCCTGATATCTATGCCATTGGTGATTGTATGGAGAACTGGGATATGGTTACGGAGTCGAAGAGGCAGCACCAGCTGGCCAGTAACGCCATTCGGACCGGGTTTATAGCCGGCAGAAACGTAGCCCTGGGCAATCTGCTCACTTACGAAGGCACCGTGATGCCTTTCGTTACCAGTATATTTGGTCATCAGATAGGGGCGGTAGGCTTTACCGAGAGAGAAGCGGAGGAAAGGGGATTGAACGCCGTGTCGGTCACCGTTGACACGCCTCGTCTTCGGGACAGGTTCAACGGGAAACCTGCCCGTTACAAACTTGTTGCCGACGGCAAGACCGGGACCCTAATCGGCGCCCAGATAATCTCCGAGGAGATAGTAACCGGTACGGTGGACAAGCTGGCGGTAGCTATTGCCTGTAAGATGCCGCTGGCAAAGCTGGTTCAGATTGACAGCAGCTACTCACCTCACGTACAGGAAGACCAGATAGCTGTCCCTTTGCACCGTTTAATTGATAAACTTGGCTAAGGAAATAGCTGAAGGGGTATAATAAGCATGGCAAAATTCAGCGAGATAGAAGAGGCGCGAAAGTTACTGGGACTCGGTGAGACAGCTACGCTTAAGGAGATAAAGAGTGCCTACCGGCGTATGGCGAAGCAGCATCATCCTGATAAGGTTGTCGACAAAGACCAGGCCGAAAGCGCAACTATGAAAAGATTGAACTGGGCTTATAAACTCCTTCTGGACTACTGTGCCGGCTATAAGTATAGCTTCAGGAAGGATGATGTAGCCCGTACCTATCCGTATGACGAATATATGGAAACTTTCAAAGAAAAGTGGTTTAACAGCATCTAGTCAGAGTCATATGGCACTGCGTAGTGCTTTACATAATACTATTTTATACCAGTGATAAACTCCTATAGCACATCTTCAAGCATAACTAAAGCCATCCCGTGGATAAAAAAACAACCGTCTTATTTCTTATTCTTATCGCGGGGGTTCTCTTCTCGTTGGTGACCCGGGTTCAGGATTTGGGGATGGAACAGCAGGTACAATATTGAGCCGAAGCAGGGAATTATCAGTATCGCTATTACCCATGGGGGCTTATACCCCCCGAATACCCTCTGCCGGGACGCTAGGTCATGGATTAAAACCCCGGCCAATATCCAGTGAACTATACCAAAAAGGATTATCCTTAAAACCCATTCGGGGTCCATGTCCTCGCTCCGGTTGGGGTTCTTCCCGTTGCATTATACATCAAAAAGCCCGAGTAGTTATGGTATGGATTTTAGCCAGCTGAGTTGATGAGTTCCAGCTAGACTTTTTTACGGTAGTGGGTGATATCTCTGAATATAGAAATCTGGCACACTGTCCCATCAGAATCGACGTAGGGAGCTGCCACTATCTCATAGGTTCTGCCATCTGGAAACTGGCATTCCCAGTTCATGACTTTTCCATTGTTGATAACTTCCGGTATTTTACAGTCCTGCATGCAGGGAGTATTAGCTTTTTTCAGGTGTTCGTAGCAGGTAGAACCGGTGCCCTCGCCAAAATCATTCACCATATTGGAATTCATGAATCGTATCCTGTAATCCGGGCCGGTGATGATGACGCCATCTGCCATACCATCGACGATTTTCAGAAGCTTGTCTCTTTCGGCGGTTATCACTGTCTCCAGTTGCCGGGATTTTTCTGCCTGATTTCGTATAATACCAACAAGGCAGCCAATAACCCCGGCGAATAAGGTAAAAATTATCATCCTGAGTAAAGGGTCAGGAAAAGGAGATATGAAAAAAGCGCGGGGCAGGAAGATAATGAAGCTCACCAGCGTGAGGATAATCGCTCCTTTAACCTTGGCGGTATAGCCGGCGTATATTATTGGTGCCAGAAACAGAAGACGGTGTATATCGTGCACACCGTAAAAGAAATTGGCCCTAAGGGTATTCCATGCCGCCCAGTCTACCAGTTCACCGAAATAGTAAAACAGGGTGCATAATACGAGGAGCAGAGGCATGATGAATGCCCTGAAACCAACATTATTCATAGTTTCTCACTGATGTCCTGAATATATTTTACTCTGTGGTTCTCAGTTCATCAACAATCATTTCGACGCAAAGGGGTATCGCCTCTGTCACTTCGGGGGTACATTCCTCACTGAAACGGCTTGTATCTGCCGCTTCGATGGCGAATATGTCAATCCGGGATGGCAAAGCCATGCCGAGCTTCCTGCCGAGTTCAAGAGCCGTAGCGAAATTAACATCATGGACCGAGGCAGCGTGCCGGGTGGCATCAAATACCTCCGGGTCAAGCCGGTAAATCTGGCCTGCCCTGCCCCCGACGGTCTGAATGGCATCAATGATAATAGCCCTGTCATAGTCAGCCAGCAGGTCCAGTATGTCAAGACCAGCCAGGCTCGTCTCCATAACTGTCGCCTCATGGTCGAGTCTGCGTTCCAGTTCGTTAGCAACCCGGACACCTGCACCGTCGTCGGTGAGAATAGGGTTGCCCAGTCCCAGAACCAGTGTCTTCATTTCCCAATCCTCTTATGTACGTGTAACTCTCACCTTAAGTGGTTAGGAGGGCAGGTGCTGACTGAGCCTGTCAATCACCTCTCCCTTGCTATCACGAATAACCACCTCCAGCGGCATCTGTCCTGGCAGCGCGTGGGTAGCGCAGGCCATGCACGGGTCGTAGGCGCGAAATGCCATCTCGACCATATTCAGCAGTCCTTCCGATGCCACCTGGCCCTTCTTAATCAACCCCTGGGCTGCCCTCTTGACCGACATATTCATCGCCGGGTTATTCATTACCGTAGCCACAATCAGGTTCACCTTCTCGATAATGCCTTTATCATCGGTCTGATAATGGTGAATCAGAACGCCGCGAGGAGCCTCAACAACACCGACTCCCTCGTCGGGAGTGGCCGTTGGGATGGTCCTGACCTCGGGGCTGGTTATCTCACTATCCTGGCAGAGCTCCAGGAGACGCTCGGCGGCGTACAGTATCTCGATTAGCCTGGCCCAGTGGAAGGCAAGTGTGGCATGCACCGGCTTGCCGCCCAGTGTCTCATACATCCTTTCGTACTCAGCCTGAGCCAGAGGTGTAGCCATGCCGTCAGCCACATTAAGTCTGGCCAGAGAATTCACCCGGTAAACGCCGCTGTCCTTGCCGTCAACGAGGCCCTTCCAGCCGACATTTTTCAGGAAGGGGAACTTCAGGTAAGACCAGGGCTCAGTGTGCTCGGCTATATAGTCCAGATAGTCAGCCGCTTTAAATCTGGCAGTCTCCTTCCCATCGGGGTCGACCACGCGGAGGTCGCCTTCATAGAAGTTCACCTTGTTATTGCTGTCAACCATGCCCATGTAGTAGCTGTTCATGGTGTAGATGTCACCGGTTATCAGCTCCAGGTATTCTTTATTGGCCAGCACCAGGTCGTCGAACAGCTTTATGCCTAGTTTGCCGAACTCAACCAGTGATTTGGCTTTCTCCTCGAAGTCTTTTCGCTCCTCCTCGGTAATTGGCTTGCTCATGCCTCCCGGCAGACCGCAGACAGGATGGGTCGCCTTGCCCCCGATAACCGCCTGAATATCCTGGGCATAGGCCCGGTGCTTTATCACCTCGCTGCCAATGTCAAGGCCAACCTTGGCTACCAGCCCGAGGATATTTCTCTCGGCGGGGTCGCTGGTGGGTCCCAGGACAAAGTCTGGGGCGGCCAGGGCATAAAAGTGAGCAACATGGGAGTGAATCATGTGGGCGCAGTAGAATAATTCCCTCAGCTTCTTGGCGGCTGGCGGTGGGTCTACGTGGTAGACGGCATCGGCTGCCTTGGTGGATGCCATGTGGTGGGCACCGGGGCAGACCCCGCAGATGCGCGTCGTTATCCGGGGCATCTCCTCAACCGGCCTTCCCTCACAGAATTTCTCGAAACCGCGAAGCTCAGGTATCTGTAGATAGGCGTTCTCAACATCCCCCTCGTCGTTCAGGAATATTTCTATCTTGCCGTGTCCCTCGAGCCTGGTTATGGGGTCAATGCTGATCTTTTCCATTTCACTCACTCCTTAATTGTTATGGAGCATTTTCTCCTTCAGCTTCTGATTAAATTACCCGAATATGTCTGCCACAAATTTAAGTTTTAGGGAGGCGTTTTCGCTTCAACATAGAATCGGCCAGCCCGAATCTATAGAAAGTACCCGCCGGGTCAACCACTTCATCCACCAGTTTCTTAATCTCCTCCTCGCTCTCACCCTGATAGATAGACGCGATGGCGCTGACCAGCTTGGCGCCCTGGTCAGCTACCCCCGGCGGCGGGCCGAAGCAGCCGCGGCAGGGCATATTGGCGTTAATGCAGCGGAGACCACAGCCTCCCCGCGTTGCCGGCCCGCAACAGATTATACCCTGTTCCAGCAGGCATTTCTCAGGGTCAGGTATAATCTCATGGGGACGGTAAAGCTTGGTTATCTTCTTTTCTTCTTTTTTGCGTTCACACTCGTCACAAAGCGTCTTATCCGAGGCAATCACCGACCCCACCGGAGGTAATTCGCCCTTAGCGAAGAGATTCACCAGCTTAAGGATAAGGTCTACCGGCGGCGGGCAACCCGGGACAAAGTATTCCACGTCAACTACCTGCGCCAGCGTCAGCACCGTGTCGAATAATTCAGGCAGTTCTAGCTCTCCTTCGGCAACCTTGGTCACGGTTTGAGGGAAAGTGCCGTTAGCATTGTTGTTTGACGGTGCTTCAATGTAAGCCCGCTGGAATATCTCGTCACGGCTGGTGAAATTGGCCAGTGCCGGTATGCCGCCGAAGCAGGCACAGGCTCCAAAGGCCACCATTACCTTGGACTTATCACGCAGCAGTCTGGCAATCTCTTCCTGCTCGGTGCTTCTGACAGCCCCGTTGAAGAGGCATAAATCAATGCTCTTATCCTCCATAGCCTTAACATGATGGTATTTAAAGTCTACGGCGATTGGCCAGAACACTATGTCGACCAGGTTGGCGATATCCAGTATCTTTTCATTGGTGTCAAGCACAGCCACATCACAGCCGCCGCAGGAAGCCGCCCAGTACAGCGCTAATTTCGGTTTAGCCATTCTCACTACCTCCATTACGACTGAAAGGTCCCAGTTGCCTTATTTGCTCCGTCATCTCGTTAACGACGGCAGCAAAGCGGTCTCCCTCTGACGCCGAGACCCATTCCAAACGTACCCGCTCGTCTTCAATCCCGAGCTGAGCCAGCATTTTCTTCAGTAAGGGTATCCGGCGGGCTGTCTTCTTATTACCATCCAGGTAATGACATTCACCGAGATGTCAGCCGCAGACCAGGACGCCGTCAGCACCCTTTTCAAATGCTTTCAGGATGAAGGTAGGGTCTACCCTTCCGGAGCACATGACCCGTACCACTCTAATATTGGGCGCATACTTCTTCCGCGAAGTGCCGGCAAGGTCAGCGCCGGCATATGAGCACCAGTTGCACAGGATACCTACAATCTTTGGTTCAAAGCTCATGCTAACACCCCCTGAATTTCGGCTAAAATTCGGTCCGCAGTGCTGATATAAATCAACGGTTTTTGTCGTTTGACCTTAGACGAGTGTTTTATCAGCTACACGTTCCTTAGCCACAGATTCATGGTAAGCTACCATTGCCTGCTCGGCTGCATTTACTATGTGATATACTATGGGAGAACCAGTAAGCGCTGGATGTGTCCCTATCTGGGAAAAACGAATATCCTCAGCCGTTGCCTTGTTCGCCACCAGAACAGCTAGAGCATTTGTCAGCTCTCCAACTGACACCCCACCATAGGCTTCGCCTCCCAGTATCCTTCCGCTGCTTCGGTCAGATATCAGGTTGACCTGCATCGGCTGGGCACCGGGCATACTGCCTGGATGCTTGTCTGGAGCACTCGCCTTACCGATGAGCACGTCAAACCCTGCCTCTCTTGCTGCCTTCTCTGTCAGCCCGGCTGTACCTACGGCAACGTCTCCAACCCTGGTGCTAAACACTCCTATAACACCCTTGTTCTCCACGCAGGGCCTGAAGAGATTGGACGTAGCTATCCTGGCCTCATTTGTGGCAATTGAGGCCAAACGTAACGGGACCGGCTTGGCGGTAAAGAAGGAGTATTTCTCGGCGCAATCCCCTATAGCAAAAATGTTGGGGTCACTGGTCCTCATATATTGGTCTACTTTTATGCCCTTGGTAGCACCGATCTCGAGGCCTGCCTCTTGCGCCAACCTAGTATTAGGTGCCGAGCCAATGGCCATCATGACCAGGTCTGCCTTTAGTTGCTCTCCGCTGGACAACTCTACATGACTGACCTTACCGTTGCCGAGAATCTGATTAACACCATTTCCACATAATACTTTTATGTTAGCCTTCGCCAGCTCTTCCTCCACCCGTATGCAGAACGGTTCATCACAATTTAAGGAGAGACAATGCGGCAATAATTCGACGATGGTCACATTCAAGCCCCGCTTGCGTAATTCATCGGCAAATTCTACCCCGATAAACCCGCCTCCTATGACCACTACATCTTTTGCCTTGGCCAGCGCCTTATCCAATGCCTGCAGGTACTCTACATCCTTTTTAACGGTATATACATTGTCTAACTCTCTACCTGGTATTGGAGGCACCGCAGGCAGAGAGCCGGTGGCTAGTATTAGCTTATCGTAGCCGATGTTCCTGCCCCCGGCTGTGGTAACCCTCTGAGATTCCCTGTCGATTGAGGTTACCTCGTCGATTACTAACTCAGCATCCCCTATGGCGCCGTCAGGTATCAAGTTCTTTTCCGCTGAGCCAAGAGTACCAAAAATGTAAGGAATACCGCAGGGCACCAATACCTTGGACTCTTTTCGAATAACCGTTATCTTCCCTACATTGTTGTTAAGCCTTTTGGCTGTAATCGCTGCCTGAATTCCGGCAGCGCTACCTCCCACAATGACTAGTTCAGCTTTCTCCGCTGCAGGTACAGGCATCGGCGTTACCCACGTTGGCAATGCTGCTTCGCTTTCCGCCTCTCTAGAGACAGCCTGTCCTTCTTCCGCAGCCTCTATCGCTTCAAGTATTGAGCGGTCTACAGCCTGCTTATTCCTGATAATCTGCATCGCCTCACGCACCAACCGGCGAGCAGCCGCTCTCCTTTCGCGTGCTTCCTTGGTATTGGCGTGGAGACCGAAAATAGTCAGGTATAAAACGAATGCCACGGGGATAAGGATTATAGGTATGGCTATGCCCAGCGCTAATACAATCTCCCACTGCATCAGTACACCTCCTTCTGCACAGTTGTGCTCAAATTCGTAAATCCTTTCATACTAGTACCCCCTCAATTTCAGACATTATTTGCTCGGTGGTAAAGTGTTTACCCTTAATGGCACCGCTGGGGCAGGCGGCCACGCAGGTGCCGCAGCCCTTGCAGAGCGCCTCATTGATGCTGGCAACCTTCTTCTCTTCATCAAAGGTTATGGCCTTGTAAGGACAGAGGTCAATGCATATCTTGCAGCCGGCGCAGTGCTCCTCATCCACAACGGCGATGGCGGATTCGATTTCCACGCTGCCCTTACTTATCATGGCAAGGACTCTGGCGGCGGCCGCCGATGCCTGAGCTACCGTGTCCGGGATGTCTTTCGGACTCTGGCAGCAGCCGGCGACGAAAATTCCCTCTGTCGTCGTGGCGACGGGGTCAAGCTTGGGATGCTTCTCCAGGAAGAACCCATCTGCCTTGCGGCTCAGTGAGAAGAGCCTGGCGACATCCTCGATATCGGCACGGGGCTCTAAAGCGCAGCTCAGGATAACCATATCCACGGGGAGCCGCCGTTTGCGGCGCACCAGCGTGTCCTCGCAGATGACAATAAGCTTGCCCTCTTCTTCAGGGCTTTCGGCGATGTCGGTAATCTCACCCGCCTTCCCCCGGACGAAGTTTACCCCCTCCTCCTGAATCCGCTCGTAGAACTCTTCGTAGCCTGAGCCGGCGCAGCGCATATCGATGTATAGCTGATATACAGTCGCCTCGGGCACCTTCTCTTTCAGCAGGTGAGAGAATTTCAACGAGTACATGCAGCACACCCGCGAGCAATATTTATGATAATTCTCATCACGGCTGCCAATACAGTGCAGGATAGCTACGCTGCGTGGCGGTGAGCCATCCTTGAGTACCAGCCGGCCGTCCGTGGGGCCGGAGGCATTGCTCATTCTCTCAAACTGTATGCCGGTAAGAACGTTATCGTATTGGCCGTAGCCGAACTGTGGGATTACGACGGGGTCGAAAGAATCAAAACCACTGGCAACAATAATATTACCCACATCCACTTCAACCGATTTTTCCTTTTGCTCGAAGTCAATCGCCTTCGCCTCGCAGAACATCTCACAGGCGCGGCACTTACCTTTAAGGAAATAGGTGCAATGCTCCGTGTCGATAACCGGCACATTGGGCACTGCCTGGGGGAATGGTGTGTAGATTGCCTTTCTCGTCCCAAGCCCGCAATCAAATTCGTTATCCGCCTTCATGGGGCATTTCTCCTGGCAGGTGCCGCATCCGGTGCATTTACTTTCATCCACGTAACGCGGTTTCTTTTTTATTTTTACCTTGAAATTGCCCACGTAGCCGGATACATCCACAACCTCACTGTATGTCATCAGCTCGATGCTTTCGTGTGACCTCACCGAGGCCATCTTCGGTGTGAGTATTCAGGCAGAGCAGTCTAAGGTGGGGAAGGTCTTGTCCAGCCGGGCCATATTACCGCCGATTGAAGGCTCCCGCTCCACCAGATAGACTTTCTGGCCGGAATCCGCTATCTCCAGGGCTGCCTGTATCCCGGCGATACCGGCGCCTACCACCAGCGTGCACGGATTAACGGCGACTTCCTTTGTTTCCAGTGGCTCATGGAGGAAGACGCGTCTTACGGCAGCGGTAACCAGCGCTTTTGCCTTCTGAGTAGCCTTCTCACTGTCCTGATGCACCCAGGCGCATTGCTCACGGATATTGGCCATCTCAAATAGATAAGGATTCAAACCGGCGCTGGCCACGGTGTGCCGGAAGGTAGGCTCGTGTAATCGGGGTGAACATGAGGCCACCACGACGCGGTTCAGCCCCATTTCCTTAATATCGTTCTTGATTAAATCCTGCCCGGGGTCTGAGCACATGAATTTGTAATCACGGGCCACCACCACCGACGGGAGGGTTTTGGCGTATTCGGTGACCTGCCCCACGTCAACCGTGCCGGCAATATTGGCTCCACAGTGGCAGACATAGACACCAATTTTTGGCTCCATTTTCCGCTCCTTAGATATATTTTGACAAGACCTTTTCTACGGGTACGATACCATTCTTCAAACCGAGTTCCTTTTCGCCAAGTCCAAAGGCAATGCCCATAAGCTGGGTGAAGAAAAGGACAGGGAGGTTGAAGTGGGTCTTAAACTTCTTGTTTACCCGGCTTTGATACGCATCCAGATTCGTCTGGCATAATGGACAAACCGTAACAATACACTGAGCCCCGTTGCTTGAGGCGGAATCGAAAATTTTATGAATCAGGTCTAATGCCACGTCTTCTTCGGAAATAATCAGTGAGCCCCCGCAGCAGCGGGCCTTGAGTGGGAATGGGGTGGGCTCTGCCCCCAGACTGGCTACCAGTTTATCCAGGGATTGGGGAGCCTCGGGGTGGTCAAAACCAAATTTGGGGCGGACTACCTGGCAACCATAATAGGGGGCTACCTTCAGTTCGCTCAGGGGTTTTTTCACCCTGGACGCGATGGCATCATAGCCAATATCGGTGGTTATAACATCAAGGAGATGCCTGACTTTCACCGTGCCGTGGTATTTCAGTCCGCCAGCAGCCAGAGCCTCGTCTACTTTAGCCTTAAACTGGGGATACCCCTTAAGGTAAGCGTTGGTATGGTTAAAAACAACGTAGCAAGCACTGCATGGCGTTACCATATCGAGCCCTCGCTTTTCGGCCAGGGCCAGGTCACGTGACGCCATGCAAAAGGCACCGAGTTCATCAACGGAACTTGATGGCGTCGAGCCGCAGCAGTTCCAGTCTTCCAGCTCAGCGAGGTCAATATCTAGGAGCTTGCTCACGGCCCGGGCTGACCAGTTATACGCCTTGGCGCCTCCCTCAGAGGCGGAACAGCCGGGGAAATATGTATAATATTTCAACTGACACCTCCTAGAGATTCAGCTTTATCAAGGATAGCTCTTAGCTGATTGGTCCCTTCCGGTGTCAGCCTTCTCGCCCTTATAGACAGGCGGTCATGCCTGAACAGACTCAATGCTATCGGAATCATCCGCCAGGCACGCAGTGGATTACTAAATATATAGAACCAGGTCATGAATCCGAATTCGGGGAGACTTCCCAGGCTGCAGGCGAAATGGTTGAAGCTTCGGTACATAGTGGGCGTGAAGCTCCCGGCATAGCTCAGGCCGGCGCGTTCTGCCAGACACTCCAGGGCATGCATCAGGCCTGTCTGTTTTATTCCTCTTGGACAGCGCACCGTGCACAGGTAGCAGGATAGGCAATACCACATGGCATTGCTCGATAAAACTTCCTCGCGCATGCCCGCCCGCGCCATAGCTATGAGCTGTGAGGGTGTATGGTCCATTTTTTCGGCATTAGGACAGGAAGCGGTGCAGGTACCACACTGGATGCAGAGTCGAATACCTTCACCGCCGGGGATAGCACAAATTTCATCTACAAAAGTTACAGCCTTTGCCTCTACTACCATAAAACTCCCCCTCTCGATATATAGGCCACTGATAATTCAGTTTGGGTTTGTAATTAAACAACACGTCTTATTCAGATGAAAAAAGGGAGTATTAATACTCCCTTTTAAGTAACCTCGTGAGCTACCGTTTCTTCAACTGGCGTTACCGCTTTCCTTCGTGTGATGGTGACGCGCCGCCGTAGCCTGTCACGGGCAACCTGGTATAGACCACTGACGACCGCTATCCAGACCAGTAACGGGACGAAAATGATTACGGGTATTGCAATTACCAGGGCCAGTATTACCTGCCATTCCATCTTGTGTTATTCCCCCTTTCTAAGTATTTCTGTTTATCTCTTCTGGTGTCATGGCTATTTGGTCTTGGCTGTTACCTTGACACCTTTCTCGCGGATAACTCGTCTCGCTCTCGATTCCTTAATGGCAGCGTAGATGCCACCAATGTTCAGGTACCAGACAAACGCTGCCGGGAACAGGATGATTGGTATTGCTATTACCAGCGCAACTATAAACTGCCATTCCATCACTCACACCCCCTTTCAAGCGGAGATTCTATAGAGGTAAGAGCTGGATTATGGAGCTAAGCCGAAGAGACTTCCTTCCATCCTCTCCTCTTACCTCTACTTTCAGACTACTATCATGTTGGAAATTTATCTTCCGTATTAATGCCTGTTTCCGATGCTGTAAACAACTAAACCGCTAGCCTTCAACTTACACTTTATACCTAGTCGCAACTGTGAAAATTAGGCATAAATGCTTATCAATATGAGGTATTTATACCTATGGTTTAGGCCTTTTCTGAATTGAGTACCCAACCTTAAAGGGGTATTATAGAGATATCCCAAAAAGAGGGAGTGCCATGTGGGTAAGATAAGAATTTTAATCGCTGATGACCACGCCATGGTGCGCGAGGGCACGCGCCAGATATTAGAGCAGGAGAAAGACCTGACCGTAGTTGCTGAGGCTGGTGATGGTGAGGAAGCGGTACGGTCGGCCGGTACCTTCAAGCCGGACGTTGCCATAATGGACATCGCCATGCCCAGGCTTGACGGTATTGGGGCTACCAAGCAGATTAAGGCACTTTATCCTTCTATAGCCGTGTTGATACTTTCGGCTTATGATGACGACCAGTTTGTCATCAGTTTTTTAGAAGCCGGGGCGGCTGGCTACCTGTTGAAAAGTGTGCGAGGTCGTGAACTTGTTAATGCCGTACGAGCCGTATATGCTGGAGAGTCGGTGCTTCATCCGGCAATTGCCCGTAAGGTGCTGAACCGTTTTGTGCCTGCTGCCGGTAACCTGGCGAGGCGGGAAGCATCAGAGCTGCTAAGTGAGCGAGAGATGGATGTTCTCAAGCTGGCGGCCAAAGGATTGCGCAGTGAGGATATCGCCCACGAACTGAGCCTCAGTCTCCGTACGGTTCAAAATCACCTGAACCATGTATTCAATAAGCTGCGGGTGAGCTCGCGGACCGAAGCCGTGGTACGCGCCTTAAAGGAGGGCTGGATTTCTCTTGATGATGTGCCATGAAGGTTGACACTTCTGCGGAATCAACATATGGATGTAGCGTACCCAAATCACCCGCCTGCCAACACTGGCTGAATACTTCGTTAACTGTAATAACATTTCGCCTTCAGCTGTTTACAGCTAAGCCCAATCATGATATATTCATATATACTGAGCAGTAGTTGAACAAGGAGGCATTAGATTCATGGTGGACTATGAAGCTTTAAAGAAAAAAGTAGACGAAATGGCGCGTAGAGAATGGGACGTGGCGGCGATTGAGGCCAGAGTTAAGAAATTTTCCGAAGAAGGGATTCCCAGGAAAAAACTCGATGCTAAAGAGATACTGGCTAACAGGGAGCAAATCCTCGACCGCGTTCAACGGCGGGCTGAGGAGTATAATTTCTTTTTCAAAAACTGTGCCCAGGGTACAGCGATGGCTCTGATGGAAGAGTTCGGTCAGGGCAGCATGGAGGTTATTCAGGCTTTGGCTCTATTTCCCGGGATAGGCGGTACCGGTAATATGTGCGGGGGCATAACCGGTAGCCTGATTAACTTCGGGCTCTATTTTGGCCGCACTGACCGGCCCGGTCCTCAAACGATGGAAGTAGCTATGGCGACTGCCCAGAATTTTATGGCGGCATTCGAAGCCGAATTAGGTAATAAGTATTGCGCTGACATAATAGAAAAGGTGACAATTGGGTATAGACTGAATCCCGGAGATGGCGCCGAGGCTATGCAGACCTTTGCCAAAGAGAAAGGTTTTGAGAAATGCAGCATGGTTCCAGGTATAGGTGTCAGGCTTGCTGCCGGGTTTATTATAGATACCATGAAATAAAATCGCAGGTGTTCACAGTCTCGTCCCACTCAGGGGGCAGTAATTATCACCGGAATAATGAAAAACCCCGTCCTTTATGGCGGGGTTTTCGTTATCTAAGTGAGGAGGTCGCAAGACCAGACTCTGTCCCGGCGCTGTACTATCCGGGCCCAAACCGGGGGGCTTCCTGCGGTGGCCACAGCTCCTCAGCTAAATCATCCAGCTCGATATCGGCGATGGGCACCTTCATCTCTCCCCTGGCTACCACTGCCTTGAGCTTTTTGGAGCCCATCACCGACCCCAAGCCCGAGCGCCCGGCAGCATCTCCCTTATTGCTCATAATACAGGCTACAAGGGCGACCTTTTCTCCGGCCGGACCGATGCTGACGACTTTTGACGTTGGGCCGTGTTCCGCCTCCAGCGTGTCTTCAGTTTCATAAGTGCCTTTTCCCCAGAGGTAAGCGGCGTCTCTTAATTCGGCCCTGCCATTGTCAATGAGAAGGTAAACCGGCTTTTCTGAAATGCCGGTAAAGAATACACCATCATAGCCGGCAAACTTGAGATGAGGTCCAAAATGCCCGCCGGAATTGGCGTCACCCCAGCCGCCGGCAAGTGGCGATTTGGCTACGACTGCGTATCGGCAGCAGAAAGTGGCCGGCGTGCCGGTGAGCGGGCCGGTAAGCAGGCCAAACGTGTTCTCAGGCCCCAGTGCGTCCACTCCGCCCCGCTGCCGGCTGTAAAGAATCTTTGCCCCGACGCCGTAACCCCCTATGAAATCTCTGTAGAGGCTCTCGTCAGGTGCCTCATCCTTCATCTCCCCTGTGGAAAGGTTCACGAACAGGAGTTTGCCCATATATCCTCCAGCCATTTCTTGCTCCTTCTAGAAACTTTTTGACAATTGCTGATATTGTATTGCCGGTTTGGTAATAAGAGGCAGGATTAAGTTCTGAGGTTGGTAAATACTTTATAAAAATCCTCTGCTTTCACCACTTCTCTATAATAAGTGTCAGCAGATAAAAGTCACGTGATGTTTTTATTCCAGCCAGTGAAATAAGCAGATTTAGGTATATTGCAGTCCGGACCCTTAAGCTACAGTCCTAAATATGCCTTCCTTACATGGTCGCTTTGGAGGAGCTCATCGCAGGTGCCCTCCAGAGCCAATCGGCCGTTTTCTAGAACACATGCCCGGTCAGCTATCTCCAGGGTGTGTTTGACATTTTGCTCAATCAGTAATATGGTAATTCCCTGCTCGCGAAGCGATTTTATTATCTGAAAAACTTCCAGCACCAATCTTGGTGCCAGACCATTTGACGGCTCATCGATAATGCACATTTTGGGTCGGGACATCAATCCCCGCCCCATGGCTAACATTTGTTGCTCGCCACCGCTTAATGTGCTCGCCAATTGTCTCTCTCTCTCTTTTAATACAGGGAATGTTTCATACACCCGCTCGATCGTTTCATCCTTCTGTTTCCAGGCGCGTTTGGGGTAGGCACCCATCTCCAGGTTTTCGTGAACTGACATATCGGTAAAGAGTTTTCTACCCTCGGGTATATGAGAAATACCAAGCTCTACTATAGAGTGAGCCGTCAGCCCGTCTATCCTCTGTCCGAGGAATGAAATACTCCCTGAGGTGGGACGTAATAGACCGGATATGGTGTGTAGCAGCGTCGATTTACCGGCTCCATTGGCACCCACTAAAGCGAATATCTCCGCCTCGTTGACATTGAAGCAAACATCCCATAATGCCTGGATCTTGCCATAGAAAGTACATACATTATTGACCTCAAGCATTGGCCTGTTCTCCTAAGTATACTTCGATAACTCTATCGCTGGTGGCGATTTCCTGTGGCGTTCCTTCGGCTATCTTCTCACCATGATGGAGCACCATAATTCGGTCACATACGTTCATGATAGCCTTCATAACATGCTCAATCATGACAATGGTAATTCCCCTGTCCCGAATCTTCTTTACCAATTCCATAGCCTGGGCTACTTCCGTGGCGTTTAACCCCGCCATCAGTTCATCAAGCATTAATAGCTCCGGGCCGGTGGCCAGCGCCCTGGCTACCTCAAGTCGCTTCTGGTTGGCCAGCGTCAGGTCTCTGGCCGGGGTCGCGCTCATGGCTGATAACTCCACAAACTCCAATGCCTCTCCGGCTTCCCTGGTAGCGTCCGCTGACGACAGGCCGGGTGATTTCCCGAAATACGAGCCCAACCGTACGTTATCAAGGACTGATATATTGGCGAAAATTTTGACCGATTGGAACGTCCTGGCTACTCCCATCCTGCAGATTCTATACGGCTTCATGCCGGTGATATTCTTACCTTTAAATTTTATTGTCCCGGGTTTGGGAACAAGGGCTGCCGATATCAAATTAAACAGCGTTGTCTTACCAGCCCCATTGGGACCAATCAGACCTATAATTTCGCCCTCGTCAACGTGAAAATCAACATTCGATACGGCGGCCAACCCGCCGAAGTACTTGGTTACTCCTTCACCTTCAAGTATCGGCATGTTGTCCTCCTGGCCTTCGTTTCCAGAGATTTTGCACCAGACCTACAAGTCCATTAGGCAGGTATAATATAGCCAATACTAATATAATACCAAAAATAAGCATATAGTAATAGGGGAACTCGGTTTGCAGCGTTTCTTGCAGGTAGGCAAAAATAGCGGCGCCTATTACCGGACCGTAAATTTGCCCCATACCGCCAAAGATAGCCATCAAGACCGGCATGAAAGAAAAGAGTATATTAAAGGCTACATGTGGGTTAATATATGTTAATTTTGTAGCCCAGATTGCCCCGGTTGCCCCCATAAAGAAAGCGCTGATGGCAAAGGTGATGACCTTAACCATGGTTACGTTAATACCTATGTGGGACGCGGCTTCCTCATTCTCCCCGATACTCCGCATGGCTAAACCGAATTTGGAACGTCGAATAAAGAAGGAGGTGAGCATTATCAGGACAAAAATACCCAGCATGGTGTAAAAGATAACGTTATTATCCACCAGCATGACGTATCGACCAAGTAAGTGGGATACAGAAAGCTCCCACCAGTTGAGAAGCTCCATTATGAGCACAACGAGCCCGAAGGTGAAAATTGCGAAATATATGCCCCTCAGCCTTAGAGTTAGAGCGCCGACGCCAAGGGCGATAATACTGCTTGCCAGACCGCCTATCAAGACTACCACCAGTACCGGAAGTACCGCTCCTGTGGTCGGCAGAAACAGGGCTGAAGCATAGATACCGACCCCGAAGAAGGCGGCCGTAGCCAGTGACATATAGCCGGTAGGACCGGAAAAAAGGACCCAGCTCACCGTAAGGATAATATACATCAAGATGGAGGTTACCAGTACGACATTATAAAGCGAGCCATAGATGGGCAGAGTAGCCAGCCCGATTAATATGACGAGACTAATTAATCCCGGTATAAAGAACCCTTTAGAGGTAAATCTAGTAATATCCATATCTCTACTTACCAAAAATACCTTTCGGTCTCACTAGGAGCAGGAGCATGAAGATGAAATAGTAGGCAGCCAGTGATAAGCTCGGGTCTATATAAGTTACTATTTCGCCTATAATACCCAGTATAAAACCCCCGATGAAACTGCCCGGGATACTGCCCAGCCCGCCCAAGACGATAACGATGATGGCGATGACGGTATATTGCAGACCCATAGTCGGATTGAGGGGGATCCGCATACTGTAAAGTACGCCGGCCAAACCGGCCATTGCGGCACCAAGGCCAAAGCATATAGCCAGCACGCGGTTAATGTTTACCCCCATGAGTCCAGCCGCCGCGGGGTCCTGAGCGGCTGCCCGGATGGCTTTTCCAATGCGGGAACGGGCTAAAAACAGGTAGAAGCCTACACCTATGCCTATAGCAAAGCCGAGGATTACCAGCTTGTTGGCACTAAATATCGCCCCCCCCAAATCGACCCCAAAGTTTAAGTAAGAGTACGCCCTATAGTCGGCACCCCACCCCAGCAAAGCTATATTTTGAATGATGAAGAGGAGACCAAAAGTGGCTAACAAAGAACTGGCCTCATAGGCACCCGGGTTTGGCGCCGAGATTCTAAGACGGGTGAACAGAGTCGAATGAAGTAGAAAACCGATTATGAATATAATAGGACCAACAATGGCAAGACAAACAAGTGGGTTGATACCAACCACGGTGTAAAGCGTAAAGGTGCCGAAAGCCCCGAGCATAATGAATTCGCCGTGAGCGATATTCAGCACCCGGGCAACACCGTACTGCAGGCTGAGCCCCATGGCAATCAGGGCATAGATACCGCCCAGCAGCAAACCGCCAATCGCTATATCCAGGATGGTTACAATGCTTTCAGGCATAATGATAGCTTTCTAGTCTTGTCAATCACGGGTGCAGGCTGTCTATAGGGCACAGGAGAAGTCAACTGGTGAAACAAGGCACCTCTAACAGGTGTTATCTTCGCACCCTTCAGACAGCCTGCTCAGTATTATATTGCATATGGCAATATTATTTTTTCTATACTCTGTATTTGTTTTTACTATTCGGTTTATGGTCATTCCGGCTTAGGGTCCAGCAGGCCAATCCGGCTTGGGATAGATCCAATCTGCGGTAAGCGTCACGCCAGGCCAGTCACCGCCGCCTACGATTTCACAGACACCATCCATCCACTGACCAATCTCACCGGGATGGGTTTCCTTGACCATAAGTCCGCCGCCGCCTTCACCGAACATCTCGAAATAGGTATCTCCCAGAATGGTATCGAAATGGTGCGTGGCTATGTAATCCCTTAATACGTCCTGGTCAAGGGTTCCGGTCGTCACGATAGCATCCTCCCAGATGTCCACCAGGGGTGCGTAGAATGGATGACCCCAGAAATCCAGCATAGCCGGGCCAACGATAGCCTCGAGGTCAGCATATAGTTGGGCAAATTCGGGAGATGATTTCTCGTTGGCTGCGGCAAAAGTGCTTACCCCGTTTATTACGCTAATATCCTCGCCAAACGAGAATTTATAAAACCCGAAATTGCCTCCGGGCCCGACTACGAAGGCCGGCGGGTTGAAGCCAATTGCCATGGCCTCACCGGTAACCGGCAGGACTATAGGGGGATAGGCGAAAACGCAAAAGACATCGGGATTAGCCGCCTTGGCTTCCTTAACTAAGAGTGAGAAGTCCGTATAGGTTATTGGAACGGATTTGTTAGCGATTACTTCAATTCCTACCTTGGGGAATTCTATAGCCGCCACGCCGCCGTACTCCACGCCGTGGAGGTCGGCAATGGAGATTATGTACGCCGTCTTGGCGCCCTTGGCAGCAGCCATTTCAGCGAGAACCGGCAGCTGGTAATGGTCGGAAAAAGGCAGGGAGATAAACACGTAGGGCAGACCGTAAAGCGCGTCCCTCATAATGGTGGCGCCGCCTTCGGCTGTGACAAGTACCTTCCCGTACTTATTGGCTATGGGGGCTTGGGCAGAAATAAAAGCGGTGCCGCAGGCGGAGAACAGGATGTCAACCTCGTCCTCCAATATCAGCTTTTCTGTCAGCCTTACCATGGTGCCCACATCAGTGGCATCATCATATATGATGTACTCTATGGGTAATTTCTTGCCATACTCTTCCACATAGAGCCCGCCATCGGCATTGACTCTTTGCTCCCACATTTGCATAATCGGCCCGAATGCCGCGTCTCCGATAGCAGCGTTTGGACCGGAGAGAGGCCTGGAGGCGCCAATAAGGATTTTATCCTTGGCTGGTGGCGCCGGTGTTGGCTCTGGCGCTGGTGCCGGTGTTGGTTCAGGCTCCGGCTCTTCCTCGCAAGCCGCCATAAACATCGGAGCGACTAGCATTGAAATCAGGCAAATGCCAATCAATAGTGTTAATAGTGTCTTTTTCAAGTGAATCCTCCTTCGTGAGATTTCAGAGCAATTAGCTGATATGAACATACTATCTCATGTATCACCCCCTCTCATCTGTGTTACCAAGTCTTTCGTTTCGGTTCTGATTTAATCAGCATTTAAACGAAGTATCGCGGCAATATCCGCCTTGACCTAGACATTCAAGCACTTAATTATTTATTGGTTAATTTAACACAATGCGCGCCAGATTGCAATACCATATAGTGGAAATTTCTAAATAACACCATAGAAATGTTACAGTTATAGCCAAATGAAGCGAATTATGAATAAAAACGTATATATATGGCTTGGTATAGCGTTTTTATTCAGGTAATGTAGCGGAGCTATTGGGGCTGGTTGACTTCTTTTTAATAAGTCTTTTGCGCTGCGTCGTGAGTAATGTCAGTAATCCGATGATATTATGAAAACGGTTTCTTATTTACATCAAACGGCTGGGCATTATGATGCAATATACCGGATAGGTCATCCAGCCGCCGGCAAAGGCTTTCGCTCTGCTGGAATATGATAGAGAGAAATTCCTTCATGGTTGTATTATCTGATATATCATCCTCAAGCATCAATCTGGCGAAGCCATGTATGGAATGTAATGGGGTGCGCATCTCGTGCAATGCGGCAGCAACATAGCCTGGAGCAACATTATCTAGTTTACCAGAGTAGTTATCGGCTTCTGTCCCTGCTTCTGATAGCCTGTTCAATACCATGCCGGGGTTTTTACCGGCTGCCTCAATTTCCTGCCTCGTCCTGGCGATTTCGGCTTTATTCATACTGATAATATGCTGCTGGGCTAGTGTCATGGCTTCGTTTGCCCTTAACATACTTGATTCGGCTTCCTCTTTCGCTTTTCGACTTTCATCCTCGGCTTTAGTGATGGCTTCATGCGCTATCCTCTTAATAGTTTCAATCTCCTCTTTTAACTTCAAGACCTCATCCCGAGCCTGAATGGCAGAAAGCTGCGATTGCCGTTGTATTGCCTCTATTTCTTCGGCGGCTGCTTTTACTTTTTCCTGAGCTAAGGTAATAGCTACCTGAGCATGATTATTGGCAGCCTCTACTTCTTCTTTGCTCCTGTTAGAATCATCTCTGGCCTGTCGGATGGCAATATCGGCAGCCACTTTAGCCGCCCTTACCTCTTCCTTGGCTCTAATAATGTCGTCCGCAACTTTGCTTATGGCTTCCTGCTTGGCTTTACTAACAGCTATCTCAACTGTTCTTCTAGCCATTTCAGCTTCCTCTCTCGCCTTCATAGTTTCCTCCCGGGCCTGGCTAACGGCTGCCTCAGCAGCTTTTTTAACCATCTGAGCTTCATCAAGCGCTTTTTGTGCCTTTATTCTGGAGGTATTGGCTTCTTCTATAGTTTCTCCAGTTTTACTCGGAGCCTTTCCCTCAGTTAGATTCTCTATTAGTTGACGGAGCAGGCCACTCGGCTCCAACTCTGGATGGCAGGATTCTTCCGTTTTTTCCGAGTCAATATCAGTTGCTTTGTTGCCGAACAAGTTGTTTAAAGAATGATTCCCGTTATTGAAGATTTTTTGCATCAATCCTGATTTGGCAGGTTTAGGGTGGTATTTTGATATCCCAGGCTCCCAGTTATCCTTATTATCTTCTATAGAGGGTTCCCCGATGCCTGTATCGCGTGATTCGTCTCTTTTCCTTACGGTACTCTGCATGGCCTCATTAATAGCTTTAGCCAGTGTCTGGGCCGATGCTTCGCTCTCTTTATAGACCCGATCGATTGCCTCCATGGCAGCCTCTTTGGCGGATACGGCGTTTTCCTGGGCGGCAATGAGCGATGTATGCGCATCAGCGGGGAGTGGGTCGAATTCGTAGGTTCCCCGTTGAGATTCAACCTGTACCGGAGATGTCATATCGGTTTTGTTATTGTCTTCGTTGTTTTTTTCTCCGGTTGTGAAGCTTTTAGTCATAGGGCACGCTCTCAAACAAGATATTTTATCGCCATTAATCCCATTATGAATTATGACCTTTGCAGATTCGATTGGCTTCTGAGATTAACGTATTCACATCATCTTCTGTAAAAAGTCGCCAGCTCCTTCTATCACGGTAATTTTGTATATCTAGAGAGTCCTCTTTTAACCAGCGTAGCAAAGTGCTCCTGCTAATGCGGGCCATCCGGCACACTTCCGAGGTTCTATAGTAGGTTCTATCGTTAATGGACACTGGCATGGCAATACCCCCTCAAATGCTAACGGTGTAACATCATTTGCTACATCTTGATATAACGTAACATACTTTCAATTCGTTTAAGATGTTAAGGGTTTCACGGCGAAACAACTAGGGAGATAACCCTAGTTTTATTTGGGGGTTAGCACCCATGTTAATAAGTCCCGCATTCAGGTAGTATATAGTACGATTATTTGCCTGAATATAGTACTAATTTATCTGTTAGTTGCTTACTAATGGACTATTGGCTATATCTCTATGAGTGGTTAAAATTTATATAAGTAATGTCATCTTAGTAAATGGTGGAATTTATATCTGTGCTGCCATCCGGGTAGGATAGAGATATTGTTTTTTATTTAGGAGGCTGATACCAGGGCCCCGGATAATCCGGGCCGGTAGGGCATAGACCCGTAAACAGTGGATAGACGAATTTATAGTTTCACTGCAGGTAAGGTGTCTATGTAGAAATAGAGATGAAAGGTCATTTTACCACTTTGGGAATTATTAAAAGGATTCTTATCATAACCACAGCTTTATCGCTGGCATTTATCATCGGGACTGCTACCACAGGCTCTCACTACATCGTAAAAGCATCAGGCCCCGGGCCTGACCTGATTGTCAAGGACATCGCTATGTCACCGGAAAATCCGGCTATAGGGGATACGGTAACATTCACTTTTACGATAAAAAACCAGGGGACTGAAGAGGCTGGTGTCTCACGTGTAACTTATTATATCGATGATAACTACATTCAATCAGATTCTATTAGCTCCATAAACGCCGGTGTCTCCGTAACAAAAACTCTAACCTGGGAGGCGCAGGGGGGCTCGCATGTCATCAAAGCAATAGCTGATTCTAATGAACAGGTTGCCGAGACAGACGAGGCCAATAATACCAGGACGTTTACCCTATCCCCCCTGGCGCCCGATTTAATCATCCAGTCGATATCATGGTCCCCGGAAGAGCCATCAAGGGGCGATAGTATAACCTTCAGCATTAACATAAAGAACCAGGGTAGTAGTAAGGCTAATTTCTCCCGCATTAATTTCTGTATTGATGGAAATTCCAGAGGTTACCAGGACGTTTCTAGTATTGAAGTGGGTGCTACCGTAACCAAAACCTACACCTGGGTTGCTACGGTAGGCCAGCATGATATTACGGCGATTGCCGACGCGGGTGATTCTGTGGTGGAGAGTAACGAGTCTAATAACGAGTGCGCCGTAACATTCTCAACCCTTCCTCCCGACCTGATTGTTGAGGATATTACCTGGTCTCCTGAAAGTCCGTCCATGCAGGATACCGTGAGCTTTAACGTCACCATAAAGAACCAGGGCAGCGGCCGGGCCGATTCCTGTACCGTTGCCTATTATATTAATGAAAATTTATTGACTTCAGATTCTCTCGACCCACTGGAGGCGGGTAACTCGGTTAATATGACCTTCAGCCGGGCAGCTGTGGAAAATCCCAGCAGCATCAAAGCAGTTGTTGATGTGTATAAGCACGTAACCGAGAGTAATGAGACCAATAATGAGAAGACGGTGATATTCTCAGCTGCTCTCCCTGACCTTGTTATTGAAGATGTTACCTGGTTGCCGATGGATACAGCTGTTGGCGATAACGTTACCTTTACCGTGACTGTCAGGAATCAGGGTAGCGGCAAAGCCGGGGAGTCTCGTATCCAGTTCTATATCGGCACTCTTCACACGGAATATCTCGATGTGCCGGAGATAGCTGCCGGTAGTAAAGTAACAGCGAGCTTTATTTGGGCTGCCCAGTCAAACCCGAACGAGGTCAGGGCGGTGGCTGATTGCGATAGTGGATTAGCTGAGAGTAATGAAAATAACAATGCATTTACCAATGACATTTCTGTCATTCCTCCTGACCTTATCATACAGGACATCACATGGACGCCGACGGATGCAATTGTTGGGGATACAGCGACCTTTACAGTCATTGTCAAGAATCAGGGCAGTGGAAAAGCCGAGGACTTCTACGTGGCCTGCTATGTTGATGGTGATTTATTAACTTATGAATTCATCAACCAGGTAGCAGTTGATGCTACAGGAAATGCGACCTTTACGTGGATGGTCCAGAGCAGTTCACATGCCATAAGGGCGGTTGTTGACTACAATCAGAAGTTGCTTGAGAGTGATGAGGATAACAATGAGACTACGATTACCATGGCCCCGGCAATGCCCGATCTGGTTATTGATACCATTACGTTGTCGCCGACAGAGTTTTCAGCCGGGGATGAAGTGGATTTTAATGTCATCATAAAGAATCAGGGCAGTCAAAAGGCTCATGCCTTCCGGGTCGCTTATTATGTTGATGATTCAGCTGCCGGTTACCAGGATGTCACGTACGTTGATGCCGGTGCTACGGTGACGTATAAATTCCCGTGGACGGCTCTGGATGGTAACCATAGCATCAAAATAGCGGCCGATTCCAATAATCAGATTGACGAGGTTGAGGAAAATAACAACGTAAGGACGTTGAATATACCTTCTCCTGACCTTATCGTACAGGAAATTACCTGGTCGCCGGCGGATGCTGCTGTTGGAGATACCGTGACCTTTACCGTTATTACCAGGAACCAGGGTAGCGGTGAAGCTGGCAGTTCACAGGTAACTTGTTCTGTCGATGGCTCTATTGTAGGTAGCGATGAAGCGCCGGCTATAGACGCGGGTATTGGAGCCTCCACGACTTTTAAATGGGTCGCCGAGGCCGGTATACACATTATTGAGCTGTTTGTTGATCCTGATGACCAGGTTACAGAGGTTGATGAGACTAACAATGAGAAGCTGATAGAGTTCTCAACTCTTACTTCTGACCTGGTAATTAAGGATGCCCTCTGGTCGATGGAAAATTCGTTGATAAGCAATGACGTAGACTTTGTAATTACCATAGAGAACCAGGGCAGTAATACAGCCGGCGTCTCCGAGCTGATTTTATATATTGACGATGTTTCCGCAGGTAACTGTGAGGTGCCGCAGATACCCGCGGGCGATTCAGTCACAAAGACCTTCACGAGAAATGTTAGGACGGGAGCGCACACTGCTAGGGTAGTAGCTGACTCTGGTGACCAGGTTGCAGAAATTGATGAGGCTAATAATGAGAAAACGCTGGACTTCTCAACTCTTTATCCTGACCTCATCGTCAGGGATATCACTTGGTCGCCGACATCTGCAGCCGTCGGGGAAACAGTTACCTTCACTGTTAACATAAAAAATCAGGGTAAAGAAGAAGCCAGAAATGCCTGTGTGGCTTTATATATTAACGATTCACTGGTGGGCAGCACTGATCTGGAAGAGATAGATACGGGTGGTGTGGTAACCGAGACATTCGACTGGATTGTTGAGGCGGACTCCTTTGAACTCAGAGCGGTTCTTGACCTTGATGAGATGGTTGTGGAGAGTAATGAGAACAATAATACGGTATATCAAACGCTGTCTCTGCAAGGTGCAGAGGGTACGACTGGCGTGACTGGAAAGACAATAGGTACCCTTAAGCAGAGCCGGAGTTTTGTCGGAGACTGGTGGTGGCTGCTCGTGATGGTTGGGGTGATATTTGGCGGTATCGCGTTTGTATCCGCTATGAAGGCTTTTAAAAAAAGCCGTTGATAACGTTGTTACGTATATCTGAATTCTTTAAATCTCCCATTATACGGCATGGTCCGCTATCGTAAAGCAATGATTGTTAAAGAACTGGATAGGGAATTAAGACCATGCTGGCTGCACTAACTGGGAATCCTCAGGGTTACCGTGGTGCCCGTATCTGGCTCTGATTGTACGATTAAGGTCCCCCCGATAAGGCGTGCCCTTTCGCGCATCCCGATGATGCCTATCTTCCCGGACAGGGCCAGATCGCTTGTCCTTTCGGGCATATTAAATCCTTGACCGTTGTCGCTTATGATTAAAGTCAAAGCGTCAGCGCCAAAATCCAGATTCATCTCAACCGCTGAAGCATGTGAATGTCTCCTGACATTGCTTAATACTTCCTGAGCGATGCGGAAGACGGTCAATTCCTCTTCCGGCGCAAGCCGACGCCTTTTGCCGGTGATATTGACCCGCGTGGTAATCTCGTAGCTCTTTTCAAGGTCGGTAATGAGCCACTCCAGCGCCGGTATCAACCCCAGGTCATCCAGTATTGATGGTCTGAGGTCCTGGCTGAAGCGGCGTACGCCTTCGAGAGCGGAGTCAGACATCTCATGCAATTTATCCAGGCGCTCTGTTATCGGCTTGGTCAGTTCCTTCTCTTCCGTGATAAGCGAGTCCAGGCCGCGTGAAAGAGTGGCCAGAATTTGAGCAGTGTCGTCATGGAGTTCACGAGAGATGCGCAATCGTTCATCCTCCTGGGCTCTTGTCACCTGTTTTATGTAGTACTCCATATTCTGCCGTAATTCCTTTTCCTCGGTTACGTCCTGGGCAATAACCTGCAGACCGATTACCTCGTTTCTTCTGAGCAAAGGGCCAATCCTGAGCTCGAAAAACGCCTCTGTTCCATCCTTTCTGGTCAGGCCGACTTCCTCAACCCCGCCGACCGTTACCTGCTCCATTTTTTCCGAGAAAAGCTGTTTGACCTTCTCCTGGCTTACGCCGGAAAAGAGTTCGTAGATGGACGTGGATGTCAGTTCTTTCTGTGTGAAGCCGGTGAGCTGTTCACAGGTCTTATTAACCGAGATAATCCTGGCTGTCGTGGAGCAGATAAAAATGGCATCACTGGAATTTTCAAACAGTCCTCTGTAGCGCTCCTCTGATATCCGCAGTTGTTGAGCGGTAATCTGCTGTTGCTGATAAAGGTGTGCGTTTTCAACGGCAACGCCAATCTGATTGCCGATGGCGGTAAGCAATTCCACTTCCTCCGGCTGAAACTGGCGGTAGCTGTACATGGAAATGCAGATGGTACCGTTGACCTTCCTTTTGGAACTTAGCGGAACAATCAGTGTGGAGTGCAGTTTGAATTTACTGACGACTTCCCTGGTAAGTCTGGGGTCCTGGGAAGCATCCTCGACAAACAGAGGTTGCCCGGACTGGGCTACACTACCGTTGAAACCTTCTCCCAGCTTAAGCCTGTCCACGCCCCGGGCAAGCTCTTCGGATGAGCCACGGTGAGTCGCCAGGGCAAGCTCATTGGTTTTTTCATCCAGAAGAAATATCCAGCCAATGTCGGCTTGCATGACATCGACGACACTGTCTATAGCGTTACTCAGGACATGGCTCAGTTCCAGAGATTCGGAGACGGTGCCTGATATCTGGTTAAGAGCGGCAAGTCGTCTCTCATCATCTCTGATGACCTGCACATTTGCCTGAAGCTCCTGCTGGGCATTCTCCAGTTGATGAACCGCCCGTTGTTGCCGATGAATAAGCCAGCTAACCAGCAGTCCGATTAAGAAAAAAGCAATGGTCTCGGTTATTGCTTCCGGCACCTGGGTGGAGAAGAGTATAGCCCGTGGCAGGAGCGCTATACTGATGAAAACGGCCGTAATTATCCCGCCCTGCAGTCTGAAGACGAAGGCAGCGTAAGCGACCGGGATGATGGAGAGGATACGGTATGTTGAATAGCGAGCCAGCTGAACAGGTGTCTGAGGCACTATAGTCTGAAGCAAGGGAATCTGGTCAGCATAGTAAATAAGGGCCCCAAAAACCATGATAGCCAGGATAATCCAGAAATGCGGAACCCTGTATATACTCTTCACAGCTATTATCCTCTTTGTCAGGCACTACGCCAGGTCGTCCAGACTTAACCAGCCTTTTCTCAGTGCCTGCAAAACAGCCTCGGTTCTAGAGCCTACGTCCATCTTGCGGAAAATATTGGCCAGATGGGCCTGCACGGTACGTCGGCTTACAAATAGCTTATCGGCGATATCCTGATTGCTCATGCCTTGGGCAGCTAACTTCAATATCTCCGTTTCACGTTCACTGAGTTCCGCTAGCTGTGTCGGCTCGCTGGAATCCTGACCGACGCCGAAGCGGCTAAAGACCTTCTGGGCAATGGCTGGATGGAGTACCGCCTCCCCGGCATATACGGCACGAATAGCGTTGATTAAGTCCTTGCCGCTGACATTCTTTAACAGGTATCCAGCCGCCCCTGCCTCCAGCAGTGCCATAATATACTGGTCGTTATCATAAGCGCTTAGAATCAGTACGGCTGTAGAAGGTTGGCTGGCTTTAATCTGTCGCGTTGCCTCAATACCATTGACCTTGGGCATGGCAATATCCATTAAAACCACATGGGGAGATTTTTTGCTGGCAAGCTCAATGGCCTCTTCGCCGTCGCTGGCCTCGCCGATAACCTCCATATCCTTCTCTTTATCAATCAGGTTGCGCGTTCCCTCACGGAAAAGCGCATGGTCATCAGCGATAATAACATTTATCTTGCCCATATGGTTATAGCCTTTTATACCTCAGCGGCATCTCCTCGTACCATTATAGTCTGTGATAAGCAAGAGTTCAAAGTCACCCGAATCGTTTAAGATGGCGTTTAAGTGGAGACTACGTGATGTAATCGAAGCTTGGCAATATGCACACATGGCCTAGTAAAGAAATAGGCCAAGATGACAGGTCAAATTAGGTCAGGTGACAGATGAAAGACCGTAAACTCGGTGTTAACATAAAATTAGAGGGAACTAAGGGAGGTGACATATGGAGAGGGAAGAGGACGATAATTTCATCAGTATCTCGACAGTGCTTGATGAACTGGAAAAAGACTTATCATCCCGCACAATCAGCCTGAGAAAGGAAAAGGCTCCCTGTGGCAAGGAAGCAATCCTTGAAGTGCTGGCCAGGGCTGCCGATGACCATAAGTTTCTGGCCCGGCTGGCGGAGGACCCTGCCAGGGTGCTTAAAGAGTATAACCTGACGTCAGAGGAGAGAGCTGCCCTGGCGTCAGGTGACTTGCGCCGGATAGAATCATGGGTCGGTAAGCTGGATAAGCGAATGAGCACCTGGATATGGTGCCGACTTCAGCAGGAGAAGTGGTAAATAAAGTGAGGTCTGAAATGAGTATAGCCGAGGTAACAAAGGATACACATGCGGTTGCTCCAAGAGATGAAGTAACTGTTGTTGAAACTCGAGTAAGCGAAATTCTGGCGTCATATACGGGCGAAAAAGCTGAGCTGATACCGATATTACAGGATGTCCAGCACGCTTTTGGCTATTTGCCCGAGGAGGCTATGAGACAGATAGCGCAGTTTGTTAATGTACCGGAGTGCACTGTCTTCGGGGTGGCTACTTTTTACGCTCAGTTCAAGCTTGTTCCCACGGGACGGAATATCGTCAGGGTTTGCCGGGGAACGGCCTGCCACGTACGGGGAGGCGCGCGCATCCTTAAAGAAGTGGAGAGAAAGCTGGGTATTAAGCCGGGCGAAAGCACAGCGGACCTTGAATATGCCCTGGAAACCGTTGCCTGCATCGGTGCCTGCGCTCTGGCGCCCAACATGACGATAAACGACAACACCTACGGCCAGATGACCACCAGGAAGGTGGCTGGAATCCTGGGTACAAAGAAGGCCTGATGGGCTGGTCTGGCTAAGCGGAGGTTACGAAGGGGTATGACAATGGATTTTGAGAAAATAAAGGCTCAAGCAATCTCAGAATGGAAAACGATGGAAAGCAGTGATAAGCCCCGTATTTTTATTGGCGCTGCTACCTGCGGTCGGGTAGCCGGTGCATTGGCTGTACTTGATGCGGTTAATGCAACGCTTTTAAAACATAATCTGGAGGCTGCAATTACCCAGGTTGGCTGTATCGGGCTTTGTTATGCCGAGCCTATAATTAATATCATTAAGCCGGGACGCCCGCAGATTTACTACGGGAGCCTCACGCCGGAACTTGCCTCTCAACTTATCGAGGACTATCTTATCAAGGACAATCCCCGTCCAGACCTGGCTCTCGGTACTGTTGGTGACGGTTCTATCGAGGGAATTCCCAAGTTGTTCGATTTGCCGATGCTTAAGCCACAGGTGCGTATAGCTCTACGTAATTGCGGCCTCATAGACCCTGAGAATATAAATCACTATATAGCCAGAGGTGGTTATGGTGGTTTTCTCAGGGCGCTGGAAATGTCGCCAGAAGCAGTGATTGAGGAGATAAAGAAGTCGGGTTTACGTGGGCGCGGCGGCGCCGGTTTTCCCACCGGCCTCAAGTGGCAGTTCTGCCGGCAGTCACCTGGTACCATGAAGTACATAATCTGCAACGCCGATGAAGGCGACCCCGGAGCCTTTATGGACAGGTCACTTTTAGAGGGTGACCCCCATGCTGTTCTGGAAGGTATGCTCATCGGCGCTTATACTATAGGTGCAAAGGAAGGGTATATCTATGCACGAGCCGAGTACCCGCTGGCTATCGAGCGCCTGAATGTGGCTCTAGAGCAGATGAGTGATATCGGCTTGCTGGGCGAGAATATCCTCGGGTCTAATTTTAGTTTCCACCTGAAAATCAAGCAGGGAGCCGGGGCTTTTGTCTGTGGTGAAGAAACAGCCCTGATAGCGTCTATTGAAGGTGAGCGTGGCTTGCCTCGTCCCCGTCCACCCTTCCCCGCTCAGGCAGGATTATGGGGCAAGCCGACGAATATCAATAATGTTGAAACCTGGGCGAATGTCTCGGCAATTTTAAAAGATGGCGCCGATTGGTATGCCAGTTATGGCTCAGAGGGGAGTAAGGGGACCAAGACTTTTGCTCTGGCTGGTAAAATCCAGCGTACCGGCCTCATTGAGGTGCCACTGGGCATAACCCTGAGCGAGATAATTTTCGATATCGGCGGTGGTATTCCCAACGGCAAACGCTTTAAGGCGGTGCAGACCGGCGGGCCGTCCGGAGGGTGTTTACCGGCCAGCTTTCTCAATTCTCCGGTTGATTATGAATCCCTGGCCAGTGCCGGTTCTATTATGGGGTCGGGTGGTATGGTGGTATTGGACGAGGATACCTGCATGGTGGATATGGCCAGGTTTTTCCTTTCCTTTACTCAGTTTGAATCCTGCGGTAAGTGCATCCAGTGCCGCTGGGGCACCAAGCAGATGCTGGCCATTCTGGAAGATATTACCAGTGGTAGAGGACGGCCCGATGATATCGACCTTCTGATTGAGTTGAGCGAAGCGGTTAAAAACGGGTCGCGCTGCGGGCTGGGCCAGACAGCGCCCAACCCCGTGCTCTCTACCATACGTTACTTCCGGGATGAATACGAATCTCATATTATGAAATTACATTGCCCGGCGGCTGTATGCAAGGGGCTGGTCAAAGCGCCCTGCAGTCATACCTGCCCGGCTGGCGTTGATGTGCCGCGCTATATTCGCCTGATTTCCGAGGGAAACTATGATGAAGCGCTGTCTGTCATAAGGGAAAAAATCCCGTTCCCGTCTGTCTGCGGATACGTATGTATCCACCCCTGTGAATCGAAGTGCCGCCGGGGTCAGCTGGATGAGTCCATTGCCATCAGGGCGTTAAAGCGCTTTGCCGCTGACTATGGCGGTAAGAGTGCTGCCGAACCTGTGATAGCGTCACCCTCCGGAAAGCGGGTAGCTGTCGTAGGGTCAGGTCCGGCCGGTCTGACCGCTGCCTATTACCTGGCCAAGCTATGCGGTCACGCCGTCACCGTGTTTGAATCCCTGCCGGAGGCAGGCGGGATGATGAGGGTTGGTATCCCCAGATACCGGTTGCCCGGTGACTTACTTGACGCCGAGATAGATGCCATCAGGCAGGTCGGTGTAGAGATAAAGACGAATACCAGGATAGATTCCGTGGCATCGCTCCGTGAGCAGGGGTACGACTCTGTATTTCTCGCCCTCGGTGCCCATGCCGGCATACCCATGCGTGTTGAAGGAGAAGATACAACGGGGGTAATGGACTGCGTATCGCTGCTCCGTGATGTCAGTCTGGGCAAGGAGGTAAAGCTCGGCAAGAGGGTGGCCGTTGTCGGTGGGGGCAATGCGGCGATTGATGCCTCCCGCACCGCCCTGCGACTCGGTGCCAAAAAGGTGACCATTTACTACCGGCGCACCCGTGACGAGATGCCGGCCGCCGATGAGGAAATAAATGAAGCGTTGGAGGAAGGCGTCGGTATAGAATTCCTTGCCAACCCCAGCAAGATATGGCGAGAGAACGGGCACCTCAAGATGAATTGTGTCCGAATGAAGCTGGGGGATATTGATGATAGTGGCCGCCGACGGCCGGAGCCTATCCCTGGCAGCGAATTTGAAGAAGAGTTTGATGTCATCGTGGCGGCCGTCGGTCAGAGGCCGGAGATTCCCGACCAGATGGGGGTAAAAACCAATGGCCGGAGTACCATAGATACTGACCAGTATACGCTCGCCACTGACCTGGACGGTGTGTTTGCGGGTGGGGATGTCGTCAGTGGACCGGCTTCGGTAATCGAGGCGATTGCCGCCGGACGGCAGGCCGCTATTTCCATAGATAAATACCTCGGTGGCCGGGGCCTGATTGACGAAAGACTGGCTCCGCCTGAAGATATAGCGGCATCTCCGGCGGTGGAAGAAGATGAAGAAAGAAGGCGACCCGAAATGCCGGTGCTGGCTGTTGACCGGCGTCTTAAGGACTTCAGTACCGTCGAGCTTGGCTACACGGTGGAAGCGGCGACTGAGGAGGCGGGGCGCTGCCTGAGGTGCGACCTTGAGGAAGACTAAAAAGAAATTAAACATGACGATAAATTATATTGGATACTACCTTTCCGACGGAGGATAACATGGCTACGATGATTCCAACCACCAGGGAAGAGCAAAAGCTGGATACTGTTACCGTGACTATTGACGGTAAGAAGATTGAAGTACCACAGGGAGCTACCGTACTGGAGGCAGCACAGAGTGCCGGCATTTATATCCCGACTCTCTGCCATGACCCTGACCTCAAGCCGTACGGGGCCTGCTGCCTCTGTGTCGTTGAGGTTGAGGGTATGCGCGGCCTGCCCACCTCATGTACCACGCCGGCAACCGATGGCATGGTGGTGCATACCGAGTCGACCATGGTGACTCAGTCCCGGCGTATTACCATGGAGCTTATCATGGCTAATCACCACGGTGACTGCCTCACCTGTGCCAAGAACCAGCAGTGTGATATACAGAAAATAGCACGGTACCTGGGCGTTGAACAGGAGCACTTTGACAGGATGCGGAAAAGCCAGGAGCTGATTCCTGTTGATGACAGCCATCCCGCTTTTACCCGTGACCCTAATAAATGTATTCTCTGCGGTAAGTGCGTTCGTGCCTGCCACGAAATTGCCGGTGTCGGGGCTATTGACTTGGCTTTCAGAGGCGACTCGGCCAGAGTAAGCACCTTCGGCGATAAACCCCTTATCAAATCCATATGTGAGTCATGCGGTGAGTGCCTGGCGCGGTGTCCTACCGGCGCCCTTGTAGCTAAAAGCACCCGCCAGCCGACCCGTGAGGTTAAGACAACCTGTCCTTACTGCGGCGTAGGCTGCTCCATATATCTGGGGATTCGTGGAAATGAAATAGTCAGCGTGCGGGGCGATACGGAAAGTCCCGTCAACAGGGGCGGCCTCTGTGTCAAGGGGAGGTTTGGCTTTGACTTCGTTAATCACCCCGACAGGCTTACCCGTCCGCTGATAAGGAAAGAAGGCTGGAGTAAGGATGTCGAGGTGAATGGCAATTTCAAAGACATCTTCCGCGAAGCCAGCTGGGACGAAGCCCTTGAACTGGTGGCGGACAATCTCTCCAGAATCAAAACGGAACACGGTCCGGACAGCCTTGGTGTACTGAGTTCGGCCAAGTTTACCAACGAGGAAAACTACCTGGTGCAGAAGTTCACCCGGGCTGTATTGGGCACCAATAACGTTGACCACTGCGCCCGGCTCTGCCATGCCTCGACAGTGGTCGCTGCCGCCGCTGCCTTCGGTGATGGTGCCATGAGCAATTCCATTGACGATTTTGCCAAGGCTGATGTCCTGTTTATCATTGGCTCCAATACCACTGAGTGTCATCCCATCATCGGACGGATAATACGCCAGCGCGTAAAATCAGGGAACGCCAAGCTGATAGTAGCTGACCCCCGCGCCATCCAGTTAGCCAAACTGTCTACTGTTCATCTGCGCCACAAACCAGGAACAGACGTTGCCCTGATTAACGCTATGATGAATGTGATTCTCCAAGAGGGACTGCATGACCAGAAATTTATTGAGGAACGTACCGAAGGTTTTGAGGAGCTGGCAGAGACCGTCAAGCAGTACACCCCTAAGATGGCACATGAGATAGCCGGCGTTTCTGAGGCCAGTATTGTAAGAGCCGCGAGACTCTTCGCCGGTGCCGAGAAGGCGGCTGTCCTCTACGGCATGGGTATAACCCAGCACACCACGGGTACGGACAATGTTAAAAGTCTTGCCAACCTGCTGATGCTGACGGGGAATATTGGCCGTGAGGGCACCGGCTTCAGCCCGCTCAGGGGTCAGAACAACGTTCAGGGAGCGTGTGATATGGGGGCCCTGCCCAATGTCTTCCCCGGCTATCAACAGGTAGCCAATCCGGAGGCCAGGCAGAAATTCGAGACAGCTTGGGACTGCACTATCAAGGATAAACCGGGGCTGCCCGTTACCGAAATGGTAGAAGCCGCTGCACAGGGGCAGATAAAGGCCATGTACGTGCTCGGAGAGAATCCCATAATGAGCGAACCTTACACATTCCATACCAAGCGGGCTATACAACAGCTGGAATTTCTGGTAGTCCAGGACATATTCCCCACGGAGACGGCCGTTCTTGCCGATGTTATTCTGCCGGCGGCTACCTTCGCCGAAAAGGATGGCACTTTTACCAGCACCGAGAGGCGGGTGCAGAGAATAAGGAAAGCCATCGAGCCTCCCGGTGAAGCCAAACCTGACTGGCAGATTGTCTCTTTGCTGGCTGATAAGATGGGTTATCCGTGTAATTACCAGAACGCCGAGGAGATAAACGAGGAAATGACGGCGCTTACCCCTATCTATGGCGGTATGCATTATGACCGTCTGGAGGATTACGGACTACAATGGCCCTGCTATGACCGGACCCACCCCGGGACGTCCACTCTTCATGTGGGTAAGTTTACTCGCGGTCTGGGTAAGTTCCATGCTGTTGAATACAAGCCTCCGGCGGAATCGGTTTCTGCCGACTATCCCCTCATTCTTACCACCGGGCGAGTGCTGGAGCACTGGCACACGGGCAGCATGAGCCGGAGGACCAAGGTGCTGCACGACCTCTATCCAAAAGGTGCCGTTGATATCCACCCTGATGATGCCTTGAAACTGGGTATCGTAGATGGCGACCTCGTCACCATAGCTTCGGAGCGAGGCAAGATAGAAACCCCGGTTCGTGTTACTGATGAGACATCTCCCGGGCTTGCTTTCATGGCTTTACACTGGAAAGAGTCACCGGCCAATGTTTTGACCAATGCGGCTCTGGACCCTGTAGCCAAAATCCCGGAGTTCAAAGTCTCTGCCGTCAAGGCGGTATTGGCGGTACTGGACAGGGCTACTCAGGACAACGCCTTTTTTACGCGTCTTGCCGAGAACCCCGCTGAGGCGTTGAAAGAATATGACTTAACGCCTGAAGAAAAAGTGGCCATTGCCAGCGGCGATTTGCGGAAAATCGAGTCATGGGTTGGCAAACTGGATGAACGCCTGAAGAAATGGCTTGTTGCCAGACTGGCACAGGAAAAATGGTAGCCAGCAACTGGAATGAGTGGTAGAATGCATTTGGATTAATGTCAACCCAAATGATGAATGGCGGAAGCACATCTGGAAATTCGGGTAGAGATAACGTCAACAGGAAGCAGAGACCCAAATTAGGAGCCAGTTCCTGGCTGCTGCGTGTCAAAGCGACCAGCGTTCGGTCGCTTTACAGTCGGCACAGGGTGAAATCGAAAGCGGCAGTAAGCTGACTCCGCGGGAGATTGAGATATTGAGGCTGGCATCTCGCGGTATGAGCAACAAAGAGTTGTCCGAGAAGCTCTCGGTTAGTCTGCGTACCGTTAAAGCACACCTGAGCAATATTTTCAACAAAATGGGCTGTATCAGCCGTACCGATGCCATCATCAAAGGGCTGAAGCAGGGATATATCAGCCTGGATGATATTCAGTAGCCGTTGCGCATGTCGGCTACTCTGGATATGGAGTTGTAATCATTTACCTACGCATATTTAGACGGGTATCCGTAACCATCTCCAATCCTCATTTATGGGCAGGCTGGGCCTTATGGGTATGTATGAGCGCGCCGGGCTCCTGAATGGCAGTCTGGAAATACAGTCGAAGCCAGGCGAGGGTACGAAAGTAGTCGTGAAATTGCCCTGGTACGTCCAGGGTAAGGAAAAGCGAGTCAATTGACGGCTGTAATCTACGCTCCATCTTTGATGGATTGGCAAGCTGGGCTCTGGTGGCTGACACGGTCTTTTCAGCGTTTGTTTTCATTATCTATTTCGTAATCGGAAGATGGAAGAAGAAGAAAGTCTAGTTGTCGCAGTATATAATTACGGCAGGAGGTGTTGTTTATGGATATTGAAGAACTTGCCAGGAAAGTCCAGTACCTTATCGACCTTGAGGAAATCAAGAAACTACAGCGTAAATATCAGTACTGGCTGTTCAAGCAGGACTATGAAAAAATAGTCGAGCGCTGTTTTGCCCGGAAGACTCCCGGCGTGAGGATGGAGGCATCAGATAGCGGCGTCTTCAAAGAACCTGAAGGTGTGAGGCGGTTTTTTCTGGATATGGTGGGTCAGCAGAGGACACGACCTGGCGGTTTTACCATGCACATGGCGGTAGGTCCCGTAATTGAGATTGCCAGAGATGGTGAAACGTCCCGGAGCATATGGTTTTCACCGGGTTGCGCCGGTCCGATGTGGATATGGGGAGTGTATATGGTAGACTATGTTAAAGAGGACGGAGAGTGGAAGTTCTGGCACATGATTTTCAGTCCGTTCTTCAGGACGCCTTATGATAAGGGCTGGACTGAAGTCCCTGTTTCGGGGACGCTGAGGTCGGGTCTGGAGGATGGGCCGCCTTCACGGTGGAATCCGTATGATAAAGCAAAAGCCGGCCAGGAACTCTTCTCACATCTATTAGATGCACCGGAACCTTATGATAGCATGAATATAGAATAACAGGTCACGATTGGAGTCGGTTTTCCGGTGTTTTAGTCTGGTTGCCCTGATATAATAATGCCGGGGTGGCAAATGAAGGGATATGCTGGCAAAGAATTAACAAAAGGAGGAAAAAATGGAACTGCTTTTAAAAGATAAGGTGGCACTGGTAACCGGAGCCGGGAGCCAGATAGGCTATGGCAGAGGTATAGCTGTACTGTTGGCGGAGGAGGGGTGTCATATCGTCGCTGCCGATATTGACCTTGATGGAGCTAAAAAAACGGCGGCGGATGTCGGGTCTCTGGGCCGCGAAGCCCTGGCGGTGAAAGTGGATGTGACCGAAAAGGCTGAGGTTGACGGTATGGTTAAAAAGGCGCTGGAAAAGTTCGGCAAAATAGATATCCTGGTAAATAATGCCGGCTCCAGCAGTCAGTTAAGGCCGTTCATTGAGATGACGGAAGAAGATTGGAACTATGACATCGGTGTTAACCTTCTCGGCCAGATGAGGGTCGCCCGGGCGGTACTTCCCCACATGATATCGCGCAAGTACGGCCGGATTATCAATACCTCCGGAGGACAGGGTGTACCCGGCATATCCATATACGGCGCCGCCAAGGCGGGAGTGGTCATGTTCACCCAGGCGCTGGCGAGAGAAGTTGCCTCCAAGGGGGTTATCGTTAATGCCGTCGGCCCCGGACTCGGCAAGACCGGACTCGTTTACCGGGCTTCTGACGAATTTCTGGAGGTGGAAATAAAGCGGTCACAGTTAGGGAGGCTTTGCACGCCTGACGACGTAGCGCCGGTGGTGGCTTTTCTGGCCTCGGACAGGTGCAGCTATATGATAGGGGTATGTGTCCAGTTAACTACGGCTTAGAATTCAGGAGAGGGGGTGGCGTTATCAACCCGCAAGCCCCACCCCTCCCTTTTAATATCTTTTCCCACCCGCGCCGCCCTCGTGGCATCTGCGGCTTAACCCGTTCTTACATAATCTATCCCCACCCGGGCCACTTACATAACCACCCCATCACACCGTCTCAGTCCCAAAATAGTACCGTGCCGCTTCAACGATACGCAGGACTCGCCCTCCGACAACGATCTGCGATATCTTTGCATCTCTCAACAGCTTTTCCATCTTCCCCTCTTTGGAATACCCGTAAGACCCCATGAGTTCCAGACCACGATTAATGGCTCTCCATGCACAATCACCCACGACATTTGCGCACACACTGGCCATTGCAAGCTGCTTGGGCTCCCATGGAGGACCGTAAATATCCGCATGATCAAGCCGCTCAAGCGTACCCCACAGGAATAATTCAGCACTAACCATGTCGGAAGCAATCTGGCCTAGCTCATACACGATAGCTCCGTGTTCCTTCATCGGTTTGCCGGCAGTCTCTCGATTGTCGACATAGTATTTCAGGATTTCATACGCCCTTCTCATTATGCCAACTGAAAACGTAGCAGCGGCCGCGCGGCCCCCGGTACACCAGGATGTAAAAGCCTTTACCGCATTCTCGCCTTCCTGGAGGCAGTTCTCTTTTGGCACACGCGCATTATCAAACCAGATATCCCCATTGGTATCTAAAGCCGTTCCCATTTTCTGATAAGGCTTGCTGGTTGATACACCGGGGGTGTCAGCAGGGACGGCAATCGCCGCTATATTATTTGGAAAAATTTTGCCTTCTACTGAACAGATGACCGCAAACATCTTCGCCTCTCTATAACCAGACGGCCATAGCTTATGACCATTGATGACCCATTCATTTCCTTCCAGTCGGGCTCTTGTTCTGGTCTGCGCCCCTTTAAGTCTCATATCTTCGACTGCTCCTCCACCATGGGGCTCGGTAAGTGTACTGGCTATCATATAAGGTTCATCTCCCAGGAGCAACTCTGCAAACTTTTTCAGCATCACATCATTTGGAGTAGGTACCCCGGCTAACATTACCGCCCCACCCGTTATAAATCCTGATTCTGCGAGACCGTGGTCACCCCTCGTCAGTTCCAGGATAGTAGCAGCTGTCTCCACCATTGAGAAACCGCCCATCCCGCCATACTGAGGGGGCACGAACGTTTTTTGTAAACCCAGGTCTATCCACAGTTTCTTAAACAAGTCTTTGACGAATGTGGGCCCTTCCCTTTCCGTCCAGTCCCAGTAATCATCGAATTCACTTTCATGTGGTAGCACCTCTTTATTCACGAAATCTCTCAGGGTGTTACAGTACATTTTAACTTCTTCGCTAATGAGGTGGTCTGGTCGCAAAAAAACATCTCTCTCCATCGTACTCCTTCTATAATTTTTATTAATAATGTAGCTTTGACCGAGAAGCTGATATATCGGTGTATTATAGGTATTCCCTCCCGGAGATGTCAACAGCTCGCTTGCTGACGTCAAGCGATTATCTCCCTTTGTCATTGCGAGCCCTCACGCTGCGCTCAGGATAAACTCCACGAAGCAATCCGCCCCTTGATGCACCCCAGCCACCCACCCCTCCTTTAATATCTTTTCCCACCCGCCGCCCTCGCATCATCTGCGGCTTAGCCGGCCTATACATATTGGGCAGGTCAGATAGACAGCTAATATAATGTCGCGAGCATTATATTACCAGCAAGCTGAGAAACACGGACCGAATACTCTAGTCAGTCACGTCACGTCGAATGAAAATCAAGGAAGCAACGGTAATACTAGCCGCGCCGTAGGCTAAAGATAATATAAGCGCCGTTGAGTACTCTATAATAAACGTGCCGCCGGATGCCAGTGCACCGAGTACCGTAGCCGGAAGCTTCGTACCAACAGACTCCACAAATTGCCCTATCAGCAACTCGAATATCAGCAGGAATCCCACTCCACCGGATATGGAAATTGCCGCCGAACGCGTCGTTATTGCCAGTACACCTCCGATCAATCCCCAGATAATAGTTGCCAGAGAGATATTGGCGAAACCAATCAACAACTCGCGTATCCCCTGCCAGCTAAACCATGCATCCACAGGTATGTTTTCTCCGGGTGCCAGCACCAGGGATGCCAGCATCGTTACTACGGTCGCCCCGGCTGTGATAAGAATGATAAAGGAGGACAACGTAAGCAGCTTCCCGATAAGAAGTCGGAAACGGTTGGGTTCCGCGACGAGAAGAATCCTGATGGTACCTTTTTCATAATCACGGGCTATGTTCGTGGCGAATATGGCCAGCGCAATTAAACCGATAAAAGATGAAGCGGAATGGATACCTATAATCCATCCATCCGGTGCTGCCAGTTGTTCCGGCCCCGGCGCGATGCCAAAAGGCCCGCGGAACTGACCGGCGTCTGTCGCGGCATCCATGAAATTGAACATAGTGCCCATAAACGCAAATAATACTACTGGGCTCATCCATCCCAATACGGTAGCCGGTCGCGCAATCTTGAGCCATTCCGATGAAAAGACACGGTTCATTATGTTGCTACCTCACCACGCGTCATGCTCAGAAATACGTCTTCGAGAGATTCACACTCGGGCCGTAATTCCCGCAGGTTGACTCCTTTAGACGTAGCCAACCGATTCAGTTCGGAACTCCATTCCTTTGGAGCGGTGATGATAATGGCATCATCTTCCTGACGGAACAGATGACCGGACTCGCTAATGATTCTGGTAAGCAGGGGCAAATCCGCCGTGTTTTCCGGCGCCGCATATACGGCTTCACAGGCTCTTTGCATAATATCTGCAAGTTCTCCGGCGAATACCAGTCTGCCGTTGTGAATCATAACAAGACGGTCTGCTTCGGCCTCCACCTCGGAGAGTAGATGAGTAGAGACGAAAACAGTCCTCCCTGAGTTGCCAATCTGACGGAGGAGGTTCCTGATTTCGACGATACCAGCCGGGTCAAGGCCGTTCGTGGGTTCATCCAGTATGAGTAGTTCTGGATTGGGGAGTAATGCTACAGCTATGCCCAGTCGCTGCTTCATTCCCAATGAGTAATTAGCTACCTTATCACTGGCACGTGATGACAACCCGACCATTTCCAATACCCGCGGCACCTGTTCAGGGAGAAATCCTCCGAGCTTGGCCAGGGCTCTGAGATTATTGGAGCCGCTGAGACTAGGGTAGAATACGGGTGATTCGATAATGGCACCAACTTTGTGCAGATAGGCCGATGGAGTACAGATACCATGGCCAAGAACCTCGGCGTTACCCCCCGTAGGCCTAATCAGGCCAAGAAGCATACGAATCGTTGTGCTTTTACCGGCTCCATTCGGCCCGACAAAACCAATGACACCTCCACGCGGCATCTCAAAAGTCAGTTCTTCGACTGCTTTCAGCTTCCCGAACCTTTTCGTCAAGCCATTAGCCGATAATACCGGGCCATCACTAGTATTTAATTTAGAAAGGTTATTCACGACTCCATCCTTTATTAAATTAGTCGATGAAGTCTCTATTTAATATAATATCAAATTACGGGAAATAATCAATAATACCCCACCCCACTTTGCCATCTTTCCCCCCCACCCCGCCTCGTTGATTCTCTTTCCCCACCACCCCCCTCTTAATATCTTTTCCCACCCGCCGCCCTCGTATCGTAGGTGGGCTTAGGCTGTAGGTTAAAAACTCCTCTCCCCTTTCCCACTTCTGTACTACACCTTGATTATCGTTGACATGACAGTAGTTATGGAGTACGATTGTCGTACTATTTATTATTAACTGTCAATGTGATGAGTACAATTTATAACATCTATTGCGATGAAAGTTGCCATCTCGAGAATGACCAACAACCCATTATGGTTCTTGGAGCAATTTGGTGTCCGTTAGAAAAAGTTAGAGAAATATCAAAGAGAATACGAGAGATTAAAACTAAGCACAATCTGAGTAATAAATTCGAAATAAAATGGACTAAAGTATCACCTGCAAAATTGAACTTTTATATAGACATTCTAGACTATTTTCTAGATGATGATGACCTACATTTTAGAGCTTTGGTTGTTCCGAACAAACAGGCACTTCAACATGACCTTTACAAACAAACGCACGACATCTTTTACTATAAAATGTTCTTTAATTTACTTAAAGTGATTCTAGAACCGAAGGATTGTTATAGAATTTATTTTGATATTAAAGATACAAATAGCGCAAAAAGATTAGCTAAACTTCATGAGGTTCTATGTAATAATTTATATGACTTTGAAACGCAAATAATCGAAAGATTACAAACTGTGCGTTCTAACGAGGTAGAATTAATACAACTAGCTGACTTCCTCACCGGAATAATTTCTTATGCTAACCGAGACCTTAACACAAGTAAAGCAAAAACCAACTTAGTCAAGCGATTACAGCAAAGATCAGGCTATACGCTTCATAAAACTACTTTATTGAGGGAAAATAAAGTTAATATCTTTATTTGGCTACCTTTGGAGGATCAAATATGACATCGGAACCTCCATGGCTACCAAAAGAACTATGTTATGCGGAATATGGAGGCGACTGGGACAAATTCATTGCCGACGTTTATAGAGTGTTCGAAGATGATTTTATAAAGACTAGGCCTGTTTATAAATCATTTCCGGTAAATCATGATTCTAGGATTGAACATGGTAGAGAAGCAGGTTTCTGGCACATAGTGGAAATCCAAGATGCTGTTGCTGGTAGTAGAATACCAGATTTAAGAAGATGCGAGCATATACCGTGGCCTAAGCCAATAATCGAAAATCCAAACGATATCGCAGTATCAATATGGGAAACTGAAATAAAAAAACCGAAATACGGACGCCAAATTAGGGTAATTCTCTGGTTAGAGAACTTCGATTATATTGTAGTATTACGAGCAAGACCTACAGAGATGATACTTATTACCGCTTATTGTGTTATTTATGAATCTCAAAGAAACAAACTTCGAAAGCAGAGAAACGAATACATAAAACAAAAGACGCCCTGAAGGGCGGCTTAAGTACTCCTTCTACACATGGCAGATGAGTTATTATTATTATAACAATTGTGTTGCATTTTGTCAACAATATTTTGACGTTTAGCAGTGCTTATTGAGAATATATATTCAATACAATTAGGTAGTTCATATTTACAGCCCCACCATAAATTAATGTTCATTATTTTCTGTCTCCACTCACCCCACGCCTCTCTAGGCTCGTATATCCGTGCCGCTTAGCCCGTAAGTTACCCCTTTTCCCCTTTCCCTCCCCCCTCTGCTATAATTAGTCTATGGATAAGCCACTTTTAGTCCTCTTTGACGGTAATGCTATCGTGCATCGCGCCTACCATGCCTTCGGCGCCACCAAATATCGTCAGGCGACGCCGCTTACCGTATCCAGGACCGGCGAGGTCGTCAGTGCCGTTTACGGCTTTATCCTGATGCTCCTCAAGGTGCTCAGCGAGCTCAAGCCCACCCATTACGCCATTGCCTTTGATAAGAAAGGCCCCACCTTCCGGCACAAGATGTTTGACCAGTACAAGGCGCAGCGCCCGCCCACCCCTGATGAACTGGTCAATCAGATAGACCGCGTCAAGCAGCTCGTGGAAGCCTTCCGCATCCCTCTATATGAGCTTGACGATTACGAAGCCGACGATGTCCTGGGCACGCTGAGTCGGCAGGCCAGTCAGCAGGGCATTGACACCATTATCGTCACCGGCGATGCCGATACCATGCAGCTTGTCTCCCCTGAAGTGAAAGTGCTATATCCGAAAGCCGGCAGGGCCTTCAGCGATACCATGCTCTTTGACGAGGCGGCGGTAAGCGAGAAATACGGCGTTGGCCCGGAGCACATTACCGACCTCAAAGCCATGGTGGGCGACACATCGGACAACATCCCCGGCATCCCCGGCATCGGCGAGAAGACCGCCGTCAAGCTGATTCAGCAGTTCGGCGCGCTGGAGGAAATCTACTCTCATATAGACGACGTTACCCCGCCCCGCCTCCAGGAAATATTAAAGCAGAACGAGGCCTTGGCTCACCGGAGCAAGGAGCTTGCCACCATCGTTACCCGGACACCGGTAAAATTGAACATGGATGACTGCCGGGTCAGCCTGTACAACCGCAGGCAGGTGGCCGACTTCCTGCGCGAGCTTGAGTTTTTCAGCCTGCTGCCGAAATTGCCGGGCACGGAAGCGGAGTCGGCCCCGGTTGAGGTTGCCGCCGAACCCGCCCGGGGGGAATATCAAATCGTGGCTACCACCGGAGCACTCGATGAGCTAGTCAACCGCCTCTCGACCGCCGGTTCGTTTGCCTTTGATACGGAAACCACCGGCTTAAACCCGATGCTGGTGCAGCTGGTGGGCATATCCCTGTCCTTAGAGCCGGGCACGGCTTATTATATTCCGGTCGGCCATGTTATCCTGGATGAGGTGACACAGCTGCCGCTTGAACAGGTCATTAACCGGCTCAAGCCTGTTTTCGAGGATAGCAGGATAGCCAAGCTGGCTCACAATGGCAAGTACGATATGATGGTGCTGGGGCAATGCGGGGTTGCCGTAAACAACCTGACCTGTGATACCATGGTTGCTGCCTACCTGCTGGGCGAGAAGTCCCTCGGCCTGAAAGCCCTTGCCTTCAGCAAACTGGGTATTGAGATGACGCCTATCAGCAACCTGATTGGCAAGGGCGCCAAACAGCTTTTGATGTCACAGGTCGACATAAAGCAATCAGGCGAATACGCCTGTGCCGATGCTGACATGACATTAAGGCTGGCGGGGTTGTTCCAGAAAGAACTCGGCGAGCAGGGTCTGGAGAAACTATTCAACGAAGTTGAGATGCCGCTGGTGCCGGTGCTGCTGCTTATGGAAAGGAACGGCGTGGCCCTGGATACGCGGATGCTGGGTGACATGTCACAGCATCTCGGCGAGCAGGTAGCCGGACTGGAGGAACTAATATACAGTCAGGCAGGTCATGAATTCAATATCAACTCACCCCAGCAGCTTGGCCGTGTCCTCTACGATGAACTACAGTTGCCAACGACACGAAGGGGCAAAAATCGCTATTCAACGGAAGCATCGGTTCTGGAGGAATTCCGCAAGGATTACCCGATAGCCGGAGATATCCTGGAATACCGCCAGTTGACCAAAATAAAATCAACTTACATTGATGCCTTACCCGGTCTGGTAAACCCGAATACCGGGCGGATTCATACCAGCTTCAACCAGACCAGGACGGCTACCGGGCGGCTTTCCTCCAGCGACCCCAATATGCAGAATATCCCCGTTCGCGGGGAGTTGGGGGGTCAGGTACGGCAGGCTTTTATCGCCCCGGATAGCTATTATCTTCTCGCCGGGGACTACTCGCAGATAGACCTGCGGGCTCTGGCGCACCTGTCTCAGGATGAAGGACTGCTGCGTGCCTTCAGAAATGACGAGGATATCCATGCGGCCACGGCTGCCCAGCTATACGGCATTGAAGCTTCTAAGATTACACCGGATATGCGGCGGTTCGCCAAGACGGTCAATTTCGGTGTTATTTATGGCATGAGCGACTACGGACTGGAGCAGGCAACCGAGCTGTCCCGCGAGGAGGCCTCTCGGTTCATCACCGCCTACTTTGAAAAATATCCCGGCGTTATGAAGTATTTTGATGCTACCAGGGAACAGGCGAGGCGGAGCGGCTATGTGCAGACGTTGCTGGGCAGGAGGCGCTTTATCCCCGATATCAGCTCGTCGAACCGTCAGGTCAGGGAAGCTGCCGAGCGTATGGCTATCAATATGCCCGTGCAGGGGACTTCTGCGGATATTATCAAGGTGGCGATGATAAATATATATCGTGAGATGGAGAAGCGACGACTGAAGAGCAAGATGCTGCTCCAGGTGCATGATGAGCTTATCTTCGAAGTACCCGACGACGAAATGGCGACCATGCGTAAGCTCGTTCCCGACGTAATGTCAGCGGCGGTAGAACTCAGTATCCCGCTCAGGGTGGATACCAAAGAGGGTAAAAACTGGGGAGAGATGAAGTCGGAATAAAGGTTGTACGGGGACCTGTCCCACTTGAGCATGGGGCGTTTAAGAGGGGCGTCAGCCCCTCTTTTCTAAATTCCCCCCTCCCTTGTCAAGGGAGGGGGGATATAGGGGGTGGGTTGATAAACATCACTGTCATCTGAATGATGAAATCAGTCATAAATGGAGATGAATATATAATTATATATGCCTGAATTACCCGAAGTAGAGACCATAAAGAATGAGCTGCTGCCCTATATCCTCGGGCGTGAAATCACCGGTGTTACCTTGCTCTGGGAAGGGATAGTGCGCCAGCCCTCCGTTGAGAAGTTTTATTCCCGTGTCGTCGGGCAGAGAATAACTGGCCTGAGCCGGCGCGGCAAGTACCTTTTCTTTAGCCTCAGCAGCGGCGAGGTACTGGTGATGCACATGAAGATGACTGGCTCGCTGCTGGTAGACCCGGCTGATGATAGATTTACCAGGGCCATATTTCATCTGGATAATAGCAAATCGCTCCATTTCTGGGACCCGCGTAAGTTCGGGGTAATGTGGCTGACCGGAGACGAAAGCATTGTAGCTGATAAGCTGGGGCCGGAGCCGCTGGAGGACGGTTTTACCATTGAAGTCCTGGCGCATCGACTGCGAAATCGTACAGCGCCGATAAAGCCGGTGCTGCTCGACCAGTCGGTGATTGCCGGCATCGGCAACATGTATGCCGATGAAGCCCTCTTCGAGGCGAAAATACACCCCCTGAAGCCGGCGGGAAGCCTTAACAAAGGTGAAATTAAGCGACTTCATGCCGCCATCAGGCGTGTATTATGGTCGGCTATCGGCAACAGGGGGGCCAGTGTGCGTAACTATATCCGACCTGACGGAAGTATCGGCATTGCCCACTTCGAGTTCAGGGTCGCTCACGGCACCGGTAAGCATTGTCCCACCTGCGGCACCCCTATTGAGCGTATCGTGGTGCGGGGGCGCGGCACCTATTTCTGCCCTAAATGCCAGTTAGCGCCCTAGTCGTCCAGGCGGAAGGGTGGGTATTTATCGGTCATCAGTGATACGTAGGTAAAAACTCGGTATGACCAGCGATTGAAGCCTATAACCAGCTTAAAAATTTCCTCAGGATATTTACCGGTAAATAACAGCACTATGGCGGCAATAATGGCGAGTAGCATTACCAGACCGCCGCCGCCACGCCCCCCATACCCCCCCTGGAAGATGCCTACAATAATCCAGTGAGGGATAGCTAGCAGCCACCACTTCACCAGCACCAGTCCGCGTGACAGCTTTTCCGGGTAGGGTATGTCCAGGTCAGCAGGATAGTCGGGGTCGGGGTCGAGACTGAAGGGGGGATATTTGTCGGTGCCCAAAGCTTGGTAGCTGTAGAAGCCTACCCGCCATGACCAACGAAGGACGCCGGCGTTGAAGTCGAACAGTCCTTTGGGGTATTTCCCGGTGAAGAGAATAGCAAAGAAGGCAATAATCCATACCACCACAAAGGCTATCCACAAGAAAAAGAGTACGATGTAATGCGGAATAGCCAGCAGCCACTTGAGCAGCCACCACCCCCTCGCCGGCGGGATGGTAAGCTCACCCCTGAGTGTAACCGGATAGGCTCTATTTTCCATCTCCATTCATGACCTCCTGGATGTATAGAGTCATAATTGGACTAAGATTACTATTGTCTGCCTTAATTGTCAAGATGTATTAACGAAACTGACTAATCAGCCCTTTTATTCGGCGATTTTGTTTGCGAAAGCGCCTCCCCGAGCCCCAGGACATTAACCAATTTGGACTGGTCGGACACAACGAGCTTCGAATTGTCCTGCAGAGAAGCCTGCGTAACCTCAAGTTGCTTTAGCAGCTGCGCATTGCCCACGAAGTACTTGGCGGCAGCCACAGATACATTTTCGATGGCCTGTGCTTCGCCTTCAGCTCGTAATATCGCTGATTGCCGGTCTCCTTCGGCCACCAGGATGGCGTTCTGCTTATCTCCTTCGGCCTCCAGAATTTGTTTCTGCCGGTAAGCTTCTGCCTCCAGGATGACGGCCCGCTTCTCTCGTTCCGCTTTCATCTGCTTGCTCATGGCGTCGGTAATATCATGCGGCGGTTCAATCTCTTTCACTTCCACCCTGGTAACCTTGACCCCCCATTTATCGGTGGCTTCGTCCAGCGTTGTCCTCAGGGCGGAATTGATACGTTCTCTCGAGGCCAGGGTTTCATCAAGGCTCATGTCACCGACCAGGTTTCTTAGATTCGTCTGTGCCAGCTTGCTCACAGCTACGTAAAAATTGGCGACCTCGTACCTGACGGCTTTGGCGTCTGTTACGTAATAATACACAACGGCATCTACGGTTACGCCAACATTGTCCTTGGTGATGACCGCTTGCGGCTGTATATCGAGGACAGTTTCTCTCATGTCTACTCTCGCCACCATGGAGTCGACAAATGGCATGATAATCCTGAGTCCGGGTTCCAGTGTTTCCTTGTATCGGCCGAATCTTTCGATTAGGCCTTTTTCGGCCTGGTGGATGATGGTAATTGCCTTGGCAAGTGCAATAATGAAGACCAGAACAACGATAACAATAACAACTATAACTCCAACGTTCATTTTATTGGTTACCTCCTTCTATCTTTTTCACAGCTAATGTAACGCCGCTGACGCTTGTCACGACTATCTCCTCGCCCTCTTTAATGTCCTCCTCCGCCTTTGCCTTCCATTGCTCCATGCCTATCCTGACCATTCCGCCGCTCGTTCGGCTGATGTCCTGCTGGACTACGCCTGTTTTACCGATAATAGCATCAATGTTTGTTCTTTCCTGGGCCACAGCCATCTTTCTATGAACGTATCTGCGGCCGGCGACCAGATAGATGATGCAGATTATCACGGTAGCAACGGCGGTCCACACCCAGGAAGACAGTGCCATTGTTGCCAGGCCGCTTAGGATAAAGGCGGAGCCGATGAACACTAGGTCGAGTCCGGTCTCTACCCCGATGATGAGTTCCAGTAGAACCATCACCAGACCGATAGCCACGAATATCAACCATGCCCAGGAATCGAAGAAGGCTACTTCTACAGCGCCATTCACTATCGGTATCTCCTTCCTATGTAATTATATACTGGTCAAGTGTCCGTAATTGTAAAGGAAAATAACTGCGTTGTCAATTTTTTTTATTTCAGTAAATTCTAAAAATCATTTACGAAATGTTTATGCCTTTTCCTGCACTTTTTATGCCGTCTTTATATCCTTCGGGCTAAACTTGGACGATAGATTGGGAGTGCTGTTACCATGTTAGGCATGACAACTACAATGGACTCTGTCACCACTGGTGTCAGGGAAATAGCCGATGCTCTGGGTGGGGGAATTCGTGAAAGCTCCCTGATACTGATTGAAGGTGATGCCAAGACTGGCAAGAGTGTCTTATGCCAGTACATAGCCTATGGTATCCTCAATTCCAAAGAAACGTCGGTAGCCTACTATACAAAGAAATACACTGACGTAGAGCTAATCGCCCAGATGGATTCCATATCGCTGGCGGTAAAAAAGGACTTCGTAACCGACCGGCTTCGTATTTTACCCCTGTATTCGGGCGACTACGTTACCAACAGCAAAGAATGCCTTCAGCAGCTTCTGAACAATATGTGTACACTTCCCAGGCGGTTTAAGCTTATCATGGTGGACTCTGTAACGCCGCTCATTACCCGTGTCGAGCCCGTCGCCAAGGTAGACTTTCTGCAAGCATGCAAGGAACTGTGTGGGCAGGACAGGTCAATCGTACTGGTGGTGGACAGGCATGTATATGAAGGGAATTTGCTCCATCGTGCCAATGGCATGAGTGATTACTATCTGAAGCTCAAGTCTCAGGACGCTATGCTTGAGCCCGGCCAGGTAGACACCCGGCAAATAAAAATTCTGGATGTCACCAAGCTGGCCGGAGCCGACCGCCGGGCGCAGGGGGACATCAGGTTTGAAATAAAACCCGGTGTCGGTATCCAGATTCTCCCCTTCGTCAAAGTAAGGATCTAACCTGTCTATTCAGACAGCCGTATTTTCCATTGTTCTATTTTATTGACGCGCCCCTTGTGGTAATATCAATTATTGGTTAATGCAGTCTGCCAGCAGTCCTGTGGGACGTTTCTGGTTTTATTAGCATCCCTCCAGTATCCAGCCTGCATAAGTACGCAGGAAAAGTCGGGACGCCCGTGGGCGTTATTGCTATAGTGTCATTGAAGGAGATGCGGTATACATGGAATGGTCCGAAAGAATGAACGCGGCGGTAGAGTACATCGAGGAGAACCTGGCGGGCGAGATAGACTTCAATGAAGCAGCAAAAAGGGCGTGCTGTTCCACATTTCATTTCCAGCGTATATTCTTTACCATAAACGACCTGACGCCGGCGGAGTATGCCCGGCGGAGAAGACTCACCCTTGCCGCCAGAGAACTATCTTCAAGTAATGCAAGGGTCATCGATATCGCCATAAAGTACGGGTATGAATCGCCGGACTCATTCACACGGGCTTTCCGGAACCTGCACGGCGTGACACCTCAGGCGGCGCGCGAGCCGGGGGTGACGCTGACGGCCTTCCCGCGTATCTCCTTTCATATCGAATTAAAGGGAGGTAACGACATGGACTACCGGATAATAGAGAAACCGGCTTTCCCCATAGCTGTAACGACAAGGCAATTCACCACTGCTAATGAACAGAACTTTGTACAGATTCCCAGGTGGTGGGACGAATTTATGAAATCCCCGGAGTCTTCTCAGATGATATCCCTCACCGGCAACAAGCCCGGTGCCGTGACCGGAAGCGGTATGCTCGGCATCTGCTTCGCTGACGAAAAGCCGGTGGATTTTTCCTATGGTATTGGGGTGGAACTCCCTGAAAACAGCTCGGCGGGACCATTTGAAAGGATGGAAATCCCGGCGGCGACCTGGGCGGTATTCGATTGTACCCTGGCGAATCTTCAGGAAGTCACCAAACGCATCTTCAGCGAGTGGTTCCCTTCCACCGGCTACGAACATGACGCCAAACCGGAACTGGAGGTCTATTTGCCGGGAAAACAGGGCGATGAAATGCAGTGCCAGATATGGATACCTATTGTCAAAAAGAAGTAGATTACCAGCTTTTTTAACGACCTGCCGTATCATGTTACAATAAGTCACATAATGCAGGCAGAAGGGCTATCATCATCTTTAGTTACCGATGGATTGAACACCCGCTTCATCGGGCAAAAGGTTATCTATTATCCGAGAGTAGCTTCCACTATGGAAATTGCCCGGCGGGAGGCTCAGCGTAAGACTGCCGATGGGACCGTTATCATTGCCGGTGAGCAAACCAGGGGTAGGGGACGTCTGAAACGTCAATGGCTGTCGCCCCCGGGGAACATTGCCCTGTCGGTCATCCTTTACCCGGATATATCTTCTCTGCCTTATCTTATTATGATAGCTTCCCTGGCTGTAGTCCAGACTATTGAGGCAGTTGCCGGACTGAAAGTCCGGATTAAGTGGCCCAATGATATTCTTATCGGTGGGAAAAAGGTATGCGGCATCCTGATAGAAAATGACATCAAGGGTAATATAGCCTGTGCTATCATTGGTATCGGCATCAATGTAAATACAACGCCCTCTGGCCTTGACGCGGCTTCGGTATCAGCTACCAGTCTCAAAGACGAACTCCATAAAGAAATCGCGCCGGCGGATGTGGTCAGGCAGCTTCTGGTTGAAATGGAGCGACTGTATCTGAAACTGCCGGATGGCGACTATATCTATGAAGAGTGGAGGGACAGACTGGTGACGCTGGGTAAAAGAGTCGGTGTGGCATCTGGTAGCAGCTATCTTGAAGGGATTGCTGAGTCTGTAGACAAGAGCGGTGCCCTGATGCTTAAACTTGATGATGGTACTTCAACCCGTATTGTAGCCGGGGATGTCACCCTGCGTGACCTATAGATAGCCTGCTGGATAAAAAAGAGGTGCTAAAAGCCGCGTGGGAGGGGGACATCGCCCCCTCCCGTTTAAATTCGAAGTGACTGACCTATTTACCTAATTTTTCTCTATCATCACGGCTGCTGCCGAAAGCCTTGAGGAACTCTATAGGTAACGGGAAGATAATGGTGCTGTTTTTCTCGCTGGCGATTTCGGTCAGCGTCGACAGGAAGCGAAGCTGTATAGCGGAAGGCTCTCTGCCGATAACGGCAGCGGCTTGAGCCAGCTTCTCCGAAGCCTGAAGCTCACCCTCGGCATGGATGATTTTAGCGCGCCTTTCTCTCTCCGCCTCGGCCTGAGCTGCCATCGAGCGCTTCATTTCTTCAGCCAGCTCAACCTCCTTGATTTCCACAGTGCTGACCTTGACTCCCCACGGGTCGGTGTGCTCGTCGATTATCTTTTGCAGCATCTGGTTGAGCTTCTCTCTCTGGGTCAGCAGCTCGTCAAGCTCGGACTGTCCCAGCACGTTCCTGAGCGTTGTCTGAGATATCTGCGAGGTCGCCCTGATGTGGTCAAGCACTTTGACTACCGAAGACTCGGGGTCGACAACCCGGAAATAGACCACCGCATTGACCCGGACGGTCACGTTGTCCTTGGTAATGACCTCCTGTGAGGGAACGTCCATGGTTACCACGCGCAGGTCTACCTTCACCATGCGGTCTATGAAAGGGATGATAAGGAAAAGGCCGGGTCCCCTGGCGCCAACCAGACGGCCCAACCTGAAGATAACCCCCCGCTCATACTCGGTAACGATTTTAACTGTCATAGGGATAAGTATGAGCACTACAACAACTATAGCGATAATAACTGGTATCATTTATTCAGCCTCCTTTATTCTTTTTTCTTGACTACTGTTAGTTTCAAGCCTTCAACCTTGGTTATAATCACCTCCTCTTCAGGCTCCATCCAGCCCGTTTCAGATGTGGCAGTCCAGCGTTCGCCCTCGACGAGGACCACCCCTTTCGGCTCCAGGGCTATTTCAACAACAGCCGTGCTCCCCACCAAATCTTCCTTCCCGGCCGCTACCTTTTTCTGGTGAGCCCGGACTGACCATATGACCACAAAGATCAGTAAGACAACGATAATAAGTACTACCACGACTAACAACCAAACAGGCATATAAAGCAAAGAAGTCCTCCTTTATTGTGTAAACTTGTCTACTTTTAATCTTGCTTCTTTTTAGTGACATGCAGAATTAAGCCGTCAACCTTGTTGATAATGACCTCTTCTCCGGGTTTTATCTCCTCTTCTTCGGAAATGGCTGCCCAGCGCTCGCCCTTGAAGAATACGGTGCCCTCGGGATTCAGGGCGACTTTGACAACGGCTGCCTTGCCTATCAGTTCCTCCCAGCCGGTTTTAGCCTGTCTGCGGTGGGCACTTACAGCACGATGAATCACAAAGGCAAGAGTGCCGGCAATAACAATGGTCACGGTAGCAATAAGCCAGGGGTCTATCCGGAATATGGGCCCTCCACCCTGGAACAGGATTAAAGAACCAATAACAAGTGCTACTACGCCTCCGGCCGTAAAGATACCGAAGGTAGTGGTCAGCACTTCACCGATAAAAAGGCCGATAGCCAGGACGATTAACAGAATACCGGCATAGTTTACCGGCAGCATTCCCAGCGAGTAGAAGGCCAGTAACAGGCTGATACCACCAACCACTCCTGGGAAAATAAGCCCGGGATTAAATATCTCAACCATGATACCGAGGGTGGCCACGCTCAGTAACAGGTAAGCGATATTCGGGTCAGCAATGGCGTACAGGAACTTCTCTATCGTCTTCATAGGGACATCGTTAATTATCGCGCCCTGGGTATGCAGGGTTACCTGCTGGTCATTAATCAAGGTGACCTGCCTGCCGTCCAGCTGCGTGATGAGCGTGTCAAGGTCCGGCGCTATCATATCAATAACATTCAGTTCCAGGGCTTCACGCTCGGTAGCCGAAACGCTTTCTCTAACCGCCCTTTCCGCCCATTCCATGTTACGTCCGTGTGCCTCGGCGATACTTCTGATGTAAGCCGCCGCGTCATTGATTATCTTTTCTTCCATAGCTTCGGACATCTGGGCTTCGCCGTCACTCCCGATTGCCACCGGGTGCGCCGCGCCAATGGCCGTATTGGGGGCCATCACGGCAACATGTCCGGCTATAGTAATGAAGACACCGGCCGAGGCAGCCCGTGCTCCTGATGGAGCCACGTAAATAACCACCGGTACTCGGGCATTAACGATAAGCTGAATGATGTCGCGCATGGCTGTATCCAGGCCGCCCGGCGTATCCATCTGAATGATGAGGGCTTCGGCACCGCTATCCTCGGCCTCCTCAATGCCACGTTCTATATAATTGACAAGAACGGGATTGATGGTGCCCTTGATCGTCAGGACGTGAATATTGGGACTCTGCGACTGTACGCTGCTACCTATGGATATGGCCAGCAGTAAGATTATCACTGCCAGCAGTATTCGCCTGATTTTTATCATGTATATTACCTGCCAGATTCTTACTATTATAATTGTATAACAGTTTTGATGCAATTAAAACGTCTGGCGTTGTTCAGCAGACATTAGAACGTTATTGTTTCTCAGCCTCACCCTGCCCAACCTCATTGGTGTCTTTCCCCACCACCCCCAAAAATTAGGGGGGTGGGGCGTAATAACCTTTACGGGCTAAGCCGCGGGCGATGCGAGGGTGGGTCTGGGTGGGAGAAAACAACAGGCGACTGGGGCAACGGGGCGTTTAAGAGGGGCGAAGCCTCTCTTTCAAAATTCTTCCCCCTCCCTTTTTAAGGGAGGGGGACAAAGGGGGAGGGTTGTAAAATAACACAGGGGGTGAGGTAGAAAAAATATTAAGGGGGTAGAGGTTAATATGGGGTGAAGTGAGCAGATAACCTCCTTTTAATCAGAATTGAATACCGATGTAATTTAGTGTAAATTATTATAGTATCTGCGTTCTAATTATTTATATGAGGATTAAAAATGAAGGTCCAGAGATGTAAAGGGATGAGGGACCTGACCCCCGGGGAAATGGCGGCATTTCGTCTGGTTGAGGGGATATGCCGTGACTGCTGTTCTAGGTGGGGATATCAGGAGGTCAGGACACCAACCATTGAATATCTGTACCTGTTTACCTCGGCGGGGACGCTGACACCGGGCAGGCTGGGTAAGGTGTATTCCTTCCTCGACTGGGATGGCTGGAGTGGGGAGAGGGTTGTCTTAAGGCCTGACGGCACCATACCGGTGGCCCGGCTGTATATCGAGAATCTGGAAGACAGGGGATTGGCCAGGCTTTTTTACGCTACCAATATTTTTATCTTTGAGGAAGAGGGGGAGAAGACCAGGGAAAGGTGGCAGTGCGGGGCTGAGCTTATCGGGGCGGGCTCGGCGATGGCTGACACTGAGTTGATAGCGCTGTCTCTGGAGGTTCTGAAGACATTGGGACTGAAGGGCGTGGAACTGAGGCTGTCACACGCCGGTCTGATTAAGACCTTGCTGGAAAAACTCGGGCTAAGTCCCGAAGAGCAGCACCGGCTGTTCGACCAGATTCTGGACGGCGACGCCGAAGCACTGAACAGAATCAATCAAAAAAAACCTGAGCTTGAAAATACTTTGTTACCACTATTGGGCATGAAGGGGCAATCGCCCGGTTTTCTGAAGAACCAGAGGGCACTCCTTGCGCAGAGTATGCCCGAAATAGGTCCGTACCTTGATGATTTCCTGCAGACAGTGGCCCTTTTAGAGACCCTGGGATTGAGCTATCAGATAGACATTGCTTCAGGGGCCGACTTTGAGTATTATACCGGCATGATATTCCAGCTTTTTATCGGCGGGGAGAAAATAGGCGGGGGCGGCAGGTACGATGCCCTGATATCTTCCATGGGCGGTGGTGATGTACCTGCCTCTGGATTTGCCCTTTACCTCGACCGCCTGATGAACCTGGTGAAGCCGGAGGTTTTTGTAAAGACGGTGCCGGAAAGGGTTCTGGTAAGGGTTAAAGACGCCGGCGCTATGAAAGAGGCTTTTGAGGTAGCCGATGGCCTGCGCAAAGCCGGGTATATCGCCGAGCTTGACCTTGGTGAGCAGGAGCCTGATGCTTTCAGGTGGGTAATTGAGGTAAAGGGTGAGGCGGTGCCGTTGAGCTTGTGGGATGGCGTAAGCTCCAGGCGGGTTGAAGTTCCAGCAATCACTGAGGTATTAAAATTACTGGAGGGGGAAGGTGGCGATAAAGATAGCCCTGCCTAAAGGCCGCCTGCTCAGGAAGACAGCCGCCCTGCTCCAGAAAGCGGACTGGGGACTTGATGAGTACCACTCCAATATGGGGTTTTACCGGCCGAAGTCGCAGAAATTCCCCGAAATTCTAATCAGGGTTTTTCATGAGAAGGATATTCCGGTTCAGATTGCCATGGGTAACTATGACCTGGGTATTTGCTGTCTGGACTGGATTGAAGAACTGCTGAGCAAATACCCGAGCAGTGACCTGGTCAAGGTAAAAGAACTGCTATACGGTGAAGGTGTGCTTTATATGGCGGCGACTTCGCCCCTGGCGGAACTCTTGCAGAACAGGTCTCTGGTGCGCATTGCCAGCGAGTATCCTAACCTGGCGGAGCGCTTCGCGCTGAAAAACCGTCTCAGCCGCTTCAGCGTTTTCCCGCTGTGGGGAGCGGCCGAGGTCTATCCACCGGAAAATGCGGATATAGCCCTGCTTTCGGCGAAGGCGGGAGCGGACCTGGATAGTTATAACATGGCGCCGGTAAGCAGGGTGCTTGACTTCAGCGCCTTTCTCATTGCCAACCGGCGTAGCTGGGAATCGAAAAACCTGGGTAATGTGGTGACGTCCATTTGTGATATGCTGCCGAAGAATGGAGAAAAAGGACACTCTAAAGAGAGAGTAATCCAGCCTCGGACATTAATGAGCCATTTCATGAAAGAGACGGGCAGGAATATGGTCAGGCTGGCTTTACCCGATGGGCACCAGCAGCAGCCGACCATCGATTTGCTTAATAAGGCCGGCATTGAGATGAATGATTATCCGTCCGATACGGGCAATCGCCGCCCAAAGATTAATATTGAGGGGGTGTCGGTAAAGGTTATCAGGCCGCAGGACATGCCCCTGCAGGTAGCCAATGGGAATTTTGACCTGGCTGTTACCGGCCGGGACTGGCTTGCCGAGCACCTTAACCAGTTCCCATCAAGTCCGGTGAAAGAGCTGCTGGACCTTGGATTCGGCAGGGTAAGGCTGGTAGCGGTGGTGAGCCGGGAGCTGGCCGTTGATGACACTAATGGTTTACGTCAGTATATTGACGAAAGTGGAGAGCCGTTGCGGGTAGCCTCGGAGTACGTGAATATAGCCGACAGGTACGCGCGTGATAACCACCTCGGGCATTACCGGGTGATTCCTACCTGGGGAGCTACTGAAGCTTTCCTGCCGGAAGATGCCGACCTGCTGGTAGAAAATACTGAGACCGGGCGGACTTTAGCCCGGCACAACCTGAAAATTATCGACACCCTTTTCGAGTCGACCGCCTGCCTTATCGGCGGTACGGGTAGAGTAAATTCTGTAAAGGGTAAGAGGGTGAAATATATTATTGAGAAGCTACGAACCGCTGTACAGGGTGCTTGAATGAGAATCATCGAGGGTTTTCAATCAGCCAAGCTGGCATTGTCCCGGCAGGCGTCTGAGGAGCCTGGTAGTGATGAAAAAGAGCGGGCGGTCAGGCAAATCGTTAATGATGTGCGTGACAGAGGCGATGCCGCCCTCTTCGAGTACACCGAGAAGTTTGACGGCGTTAAGCTGACCTCATTAGAAGTAATGAGAGAGTCGATAGAACGTGCTTATCAGGAGGTAGATGCCAGTCTTGTTTCCGCCCTGGAACTCGCTGCGGAGCGGATAACCCGTTATCATGAGGAACAGAAAACCAGTCTTTTACGTGAAAGGACCGGTAAAAGTCTGGGCTGGCTGCTCCGCCCGCTGGATAAAGTCGGCGTGCACGTTCCCGGCTTCATGGCGCCGTTGCCGTCGTCGCTGCTTATGACGGCTATTCCCGCCAGGGTTGCCGGGGTCAAAGAGGTAATTTTGGTAACCCCACCGGGGAAGCCGGGTGGCGTTTCGCCGGTAACACTGGCGGCAGCCAGGATTGCCGGGGTCGACCGCGTTTTCTCCGTCGGCGGTGCCCAGGCTGTTGCCGCCCTGGCTTTCGGCACCGGGTCGGTCCCCAGGGTGGACAAGGTCTGTGGGCCGGGCAATATATACGTTTCCCTGGCCAAGAAGATGGTGTACGGGATGGTGGGCATCGATGGACTTTACGGGCCGAGTGAGGTAATTATCATTGCCGATGATACGGCCAGTCCGGAATACTGTGCCGCCGACCTTCTCGCCCAGGCTGAGCATGGTTCGGGTGCTGTGGCAATGCTTATAACGACCTCGAAGCGGATGGCCGAGAAAGTAAACAGCGAAATCGAGCGGCAGCTTGAGACTCTTTCGCGTAAGGCCGTTACCGCTGAATCACTGGAGAGTCATGGCCTTATTGTTGTCGTTGCGAATATCGAGGAAGCTATCGAGTTATCCAATCTTTATGCTCCCGAGCATCTGTGTCTCGTCGTGAAAAACGCGGCCGACTATGTGAAAAAGGTGGAGAATGCCGGCTGCCTCTTCGTCGGGGAGAATTCCGTCGAGGCGCTCGTCGACTACGTAGCCGGCCCGAGCCATGTGTTGCCTACGGAAGGGACGGCAAGGTTCGGCTCGGGACTGAATATTACGGATTTTGTAAAGCTTATCAGCCTGGTAAACATGGATAAAAAAGATATAGGGCAGCTCGGCGAGGCTACCTCGGTAATAGCCAGGGCCGAGGGACTTGATGCCCATGCCCGCGCCGTAGAGAAGCGACTTGAGGATAAAGGTTAGGGGTCAATAATGGATTCTGAAGGAATGGAAAAATTTATCAGGGGACATTTAGCCGGGTTTACCGGCTACAGTGCCAGCACATCTCCTGATGTCCTGGAGGGTAAGGTCGATGTGCCGGTGGAGGGTATTATCAAGATGAATGCGAATGAGAACCCCTATGGCTGTTCCCCCAAGGTTCTTAAAGCGTTGACTGATAGTCCTCACTTTCATATCTACCCTGACGATGGTCAGCAGGAACTGCGCAGGCTGCTGGCGGGATATGCCGGTGTTGCTGACGAGTATATTGTGGCTGGACATGGCAGCAACACGCTCATCGACCTTATCGTTCGACTGTTTGTCGGTCCGGGTGACGAGGTTGTTAACTGCGTGCCAACCTTTGATATATACCGTTTCAGCACGGAGATATGCGGAGGCACGCTGGTTAACGTAAACAGGGATGAACAGTTCGCCGTCGATGTTAAAACTGTAAAGAGCATTATCAGCAAGAAGACCAGGTTGATATTTCTGGCTACGCCCAACAATCCCACCGGCAATATCATCCCCCGAGAGGATATTCTGGAGATTGTTGATACCGGTGTACCTGTCGTGGTTGATGAGGCTTATTATGAATTTTCCGGAGAAACAGCGGTGTCTGATGTAGGTCAGTACAGCAATCTCATGGTCTTGCGTTCGTTCAGCAAGTGGGCGGGGCTGGCGGGACTGCGGATAGGCTACGGTGTGTTCCATCCCTGGATTGTCGGCAAGCTGATGGCTATCAAAATTCCGCATAACGTAAGTGTGGCGGCTGAGATTGCTGTAAGGGAATCGCTCGCAGACTTGGACTATTTGCAGGGAAAGGTCAGGGCAATCATTGCGGAGAGGGGAAGGCTGTTTGCCGAGCTGGAGAAGATAGAATGGCTGAAACCGTACCCCTCGCAGGCTAATTTTATCTTCTGTCAGGTACTAAAGGGAAATGCCAGCGACCTGCATAATAAATTACAGAAAAAAGGAATTCTGGTCAGATACTTCGATAACCCACTGCTGCGCAATAGCATCCGCATTACTGCGGGCAAGCCGGAACACACCGATGCGCTTTTGAAGGCGCTCCGCGAAATTAGTGATTAGGTATTGTATCAACGGTATTCCCCGTCTGTTAAGAAATTATTGATTATTCATAATAAGCTATTGACAAATAGCTAATAAGTGTTATAATAGATAACAGTTAAGTTTGCATATTGTGTAATATTGTAACATAGGAGACTGTAAATGGAATCGGTTAATGAAGTATTAAGTAAAGTAGTACAGATTCAGAACAGCCGGGGATACTCTGACCAGCAAATGGCCGGGAAAATCGGGTGCAGTCGGCCGCTTTATCAGCGGACTCGTACCGGGAAAATAGATGTCGGTGGCACTTTCCTCAAGGGCGCCATGAAATTGATTGCATCAGAGGTTGATAATAAAAGGTCATCCGTTATCAGGCGTGAGACGAGAGAAACTAAAATAAGCCTGGAATTTAATATCGACGGTAGTGGCCGGTACGAGATAAATACCGGCATTAACATGTTCAACCACCTGCTGTCGCAGCTGGCAAGGCACGGTTTATTTGACATAAAGCTAACGGCTACCGGCGACGACCCGCATCACCTTGTGGAAGACGTGGCTATCTGTCTGGGCAAAGCCTTTGGCGAAGCCCTGGGGGAGAAGCGCGGCATTGTGCGCATGGCGGATGTTGCCGTGCCTATGGATGAAGCGCTGGTGGAGGTTGTCATCGACATCAGCGGGAGGGGATATTCGGTGATGGATTTGACCTTTGCCGGCAATGATATGTTTGGCTTTCCCTCCGACCTTGTCCGCCACTTCCTTGAGTCCTTTGCCAGCGAAGCCAGGTTGAACCTGCATGCCCGGATTCTTTGCGGGAGCAACGACCACCACAAGGCGGAGGCGCTCTTTAAAGCACTGGGGAGAGCCCTGGATAAGGCTACCAGGATTGATGCGCGGATAGCTGGCGAACTGCCCAGCACCAAGGGTTTTATGGGGAGCTAGTCGGTATCCAGAGTAGCCAGTTGACGGCCGGTCATCTTCTCATAAGCCTGCATATATCTCTTTGTCGTCGCCTCAATTATATCCGGGGGCAGCATGGGGGCGGGAGGCTCTTTGTTCCAGCCGCTCTGTACCAGCCAGTCGCGTACCGGCTGTTTATCGAAACTTGGTTGAGACCGCCCGACCTTATATTGTTCGGCATCCCAGAAGCGTGATGAATCTGGCGTTAGAAGCTCGTCGATAATTACCAGGCGGTCTTCGTCTACGCCAAACTCGAACTTGGTATCGGCAAGTATGATGCCGCGACTCCTTGCGTATTCGCGGGCGTAGTTATAGATGGCCAGGCTCTTCGCTTCCATTTCCTCGGCAGAACGAAGCCCGATAAGCTTGATTATATCTTTCCGGGTAATGGGCTCGTCATGGCCGGTCTCTGCCTTCGTGGTTGGTGTAAACAACGGCTGTTTAAGCTCCTGGCTTTCCTTTAAGCCCTTGGTCATTGGTTCCCCCGAAATCGTGCCATGCTCCTGATACTCAGCCCAGGCCGAGCCTGAGATGTAGCCGCGGACAACGCATTCTACCGGTATGCGCTTTACTTTCTTAACAATCATCGAGCGTCCCCTGAGATATACCGGGTAATGAAACCTTTGCGCGGCGGGAAGGTAGGAATCAATACAGTGAACATCATCGACTGTCTCGGCCATGTGGTTGGGCATTATATCTGCCGTGTGCCGGAACCAGAAATAGGACAGACGGTTGAGCACATGGCCCTTGTTTGGAATGCCACAGGGCAGGACAACATCAAAAGCGGATATTCGGTCGGTAGCTATGATGAGCAGATGACTGCCGAGGTCGTAGGTATCGCGTACTTTGCCCCGGATGAACAGGGGAAGCGGCAGTTTCGTCTCCGTTAATACAGGTACATCAGGATTGTCCATAAATTTCCAACTTTCCAGTTATAATTTTTATCAGTATTCTCCAGAGCTGACAGCTATATAGACCTTGGTCTTAATTCCATGGATTTAGATATACTGCCGCGCCATTGCGACTTGGTTAAACCGAGTCTCTGGAAAATCTCGTCAACGTGTTGTAAGTAATACTGGTAGTCAAAGATTTTCTCAAGCTCTTCGGGCGATATGGTACTTTTAACTCCGGCGTCGGCTTTAAGCAGTGTCAGGAAATTTCTATTGCCCTTCCATGCCTTCATAGCGTTTCTCTGCACCATTTCGTAGGCCTCCTGTCGGCCTAATCCCTTATCGATAAGGGCCAGCATTACCCTCTGTGAAAATACCAGCCCCCGTGTAAGCTCCAGGTTCTTTTTCATCCTTTGCGGGTAGACCTGTAGACCTTTCATCACCGAGGTGAAAAGCGCCAGTACGTAATCCAGAGCTAGGCAGGCATCAGGCAGGATGATGCGCTCGTTAGAGGAATGGCTGATATCGCGTTCGTGCCAGAGCGCGATGTTCTCCATTGAGGTCAGGGCGCAGCCACGTAACAATCGTGCCAGGCCGGAGACCCGTTCCGAGAGTTCCGGATTGCGCTTGTGAGGCATAGCCGAAGAGCCGGTCTGGCCGGTGCCGAAGGGCTCTTCGACCTCCCGCACCTCCGTTTTTTGCAGCCCCCTGATTTCGGTGGCGAATTTCTCCAGGGAACCTGCGATGAGAGCCAGGGTGGTGACAAACTGGGCATGACGGTCGCGTTGCAGTACCTGGCTTGATATCGGGGCGGGTGTAAGCCGCAGTTTGCGGCAGGCTTTCTGTTCGACCTCGGGGGTTACCGTGGCATAGGTACCGACGGCTCCGGAAATCTTGCCTACAGCAATGCCTTTCTTGGCTTCGGTTAGTCTCTGCAGGTTTCGCCTCATTTCCTCAACCCACAGCGCCATCTTCAGACCGAAGGATATCGGCTCGGCATGTATACCGTGGGTACGGCCTATCATTACCGTGTACTTGTGCTCAATCGCCCTTTGCGCCAGAACAGCCGTGAGTTCCTTTACATCCCGAATCAGTATTTCAGAGGCTTCAGCCATCTGCAGGCTGAGCGCCGTATCAATGACATCGGATGAGGTAAGCCCGAGGTGAATGAAACGGGACTCCTCTCCGAGGCTCTCGGCGACAGACCCGAGAAAGGCGGTCATGTCATGGCGGGTCTCCTTGAGGATTTCCTCCATCCGCTTTAGATTGCATTTAGCCAGCTTAATCTTAAGAATAGCCTTGCGGGGAATAACGCCGAGTTCGGCCCAGGCATCACAGACGGCTATTTCCACGTCTAGCCACTTGTTGAACTTATTCTCATCTGACCATACCTTTTTCATTTCGGGTCGGGAATACCGCTCAATCATGTTGTTCTCCTTTATTCGGTAGTTCCTCTTGTGAACTGTTCTTTAATTATGATTAAGTGATAAATTATATCTACACGGGATTTTCTTCTTGCAGTTCTCGCCGGTACTTCTCGTAGGACTGCTTTATTTTATCATGCTTCAGCCCTAGAATCGCGGCTGCCAGGTAGGCGGCATTCTTGGCTCCAGCGCTGCCTATAGCCATGCAGGCAACCGGTACACCGGCCGGCATCTGGACTATGGAATATAAAGCATCAACACCCTTTAGTTCATTGCCGGAAAGCGGCACGCCTATTACCGGCAGGGTGGTCCAGCTGGCCATGACACCCGGCAGATGTGCCGCGCGACCCGCCGCCGCGATGATAATTTCGATACCCCGCTCCTTTGCCGATAATGCGTACTGCCGCGCCTTTTCCGGGGTGCGGTGGGCGGACATGATGTTAACCTCGTGGTTGATACCGAGTTGCGTCAATATCTCCAGCGCTGGCTGTAAGACCTCGGCATCCGACTGGGAACCTATCACTACGCCGACAAGTGGCATATCACTTACCTCACTATGTGAATTATTTAATATCTGCAATATCCCTGCGGTACTGGCATCCTTCAAACTGGATTCTGGGGATATTTCGGTAGACTTTCTCTCTGGCTTCAGCCAGGTTACGGCCGGTGGCCGCCACGGTCATTACCCTGCCGCCGCTCGTCAGCACCTGGCCTTCCGGTCCTGCCTTGGTTCCGGCATGAAAAACCATAATTTCTTTATCAACTTCATCCAGTCCGCTGATAGCGTAACCCGTCTTATAGCTGCCGGGGTATCCGGCTGATGCCAGAACCACCCCGACGCAGGCATCTTTACTCCATTCTATATTTATCCTGTCAAGCTTATTGTCTACCACTGCCAGCATGATGTCCACCAGGTCTGTTTTGAGCCTGGGCAGCACTACCTGCGTCTCTGGGTCGCCGAAGCGAGCATTAAATTCTAACACTTTTGGTACATTATTGGTAATCATCAGGCCGCCGTAGAGGATACCCCGGTATGTCCGGTTTTCATCACCCAGGGCCATGATAACCGGCTCCATGATAGTCTTGGCTATGATATGGGACAGTGCTTCGTTGTAAAATGGCGGCGGACTGTAGCTGCCCATGCCGCCGGTGTTCGGTCCCTGGTCGCCGTCAAATATCCGCTTGTAGTCGCAGGCAGGCACCATCGGGACTACCGTACGGCCGTCGGTAAAGATGAAGGTGCTCATCTCTTTGCCAACGAGGTATTCTTCGATAAGTACCCGGTCACCCGCCGCCCCCAGCGATTTTCTTTCCATGATACTGGCAAGCGCTTCCTGGGCTTCGGGGATGGATTCGGCGATGATAACTCCCTTGCCGGCCGCCAGCCCGTCGGCTTTAATGACGATGGGTGGCTTTTGCCTCTGGAGGTACTCCTTTGCCTGCTGGTAGTCGGTGAAGCTGGCACTCTGGCCGCAGGGAATGCCGTGTTTTTGCATCAACTCCTTGGCGAAGACCTTGCTCGACTCTATCTCGGCGGCGGCTCTGGTGGCGCCGAAGATAGCCAGGCTGCTGGCAAGAAACCGGTCGGCAATGCCTTCGGCAAGTGGCCCCTCCGGCCCGACGACCGTCAGGTCAACCCTATTTTCCTGCGCGAATTTAACCAGCGACTCTATATCCTCGGCTTTGATGTCCAGATTCCGGGCAAGTTGAGCCGTGCCGGCGTTACCGGGAGCGGCATATATCTCTTTAACTTTAGGGCTCTGGGCCAGCTTCCAGACCAGCGTATGCTCCCTGGCCCCTCCCCCAACCACCAGTATCTTCAGAATTCACCCCCCTTAAACGTTCTGACCAGAATACCTGGCTCGTTTATTTTTGATGGCGAGTACTATACTACCCGCTGCCCCCACCAGAAAAGCGATTGGGCATACCATGGTGGCTAGAATAAAGAAGACAGGCTCGTCGCCACTGGCTCCCCAGAAATCTTCCCCAAACCATAGAGTTAACAGAGCATAAACGATATTGTGCAAGGCTATAAAAACAGGTAGTCCTACGGCGGAAGCCCCTGTTAGTATTAAGAACTTCTTGAGCATTCCTGCCACCTTTGTCTTTACGGTCAGCACTATCAATGCCACACCTAGTAGAAAGAAAGCAGCCCCGGAGATGAAAAAAACCCATAAAAACAAGCTCCTTCTAAATGTTGGGGCAAATGCTTCAGGTGGTGTAAATATATTTATTGCTAGCACAATAAATACTACTATCAGCGCCCAAAATATTGGCCAGCTTAATTTCCTCTTCACTTCCTCTCACCCCCCTGTATCATATGTCATTCCCGCTTTTCTAATGTCATTCCCGCGGAAGCGGGAATCCAGATTTTACCCCCCGCCGTTAATTATCTTTTCCCACCCACCGCCCTCGTGTCATCGGCGGCTTAGCCCCTAAATATCCCCCGCCCCTTCTCCCCCGTTTTTTTATCTACCTCAACCTCTGTGTCTGTACGTATTGTCATTCTTCTGGTTGAAGCATGGCAGTGCCGATAACTCGTATCATCCAGTTAACCTTGCTCTCATCTTCAGCCCAAAAGCCCCGATAGGGCCATTGGGCCAATAGTACGAAATCTTCGTTCACCTTAGCTGTTACATCAGAATGTTCATTCACAACACTATCGTCAGCACCGATATGAATACCCCAACGGGGACTATTTGTAAAAATATGTACATAAAACCTGTCAGACACCGCGATATCTGGTACTTCGAATTCTACCCAAGAAACAGTGTCCACGGTGAATTCTGTATACGAATAGTTGGCACTGTATAAAATCTGCTTATCTTTGTCCCATATCTGTATTTCGAAATTTCTATCTTCTGGGTTCTCTAACTTACTGGAAAGTATTCCGACTACACGTATCCTCTTTATGGTAAAAGGTGTAGCCGGCGGTGAAAAATCGACTAAATGACCGCTACTTGATATGCAGTCTCGTGCATCACCATCATCATACTTTAGCTCCACTTCTCTTACTACGAGCTTTTCCTTTACGGTAAGGCTTGAAGTCAGTTCCCCGACGCTGATTTCATAAGTGCCGGGTGTGTCTTTTACCAGGGAAAAGGTTACTGTTTTTGAGCTGCCCGGTGTTATTGCCACCTCTTTTATCTCCACGGAGACACCATCCACAGTTAATATCACGGCATAGGTGCCCTTGCTGCCGCCGGTATTTCCTACCACTGCTGTAATGTTTGCTGTTTCCCCGGCCAATGCCTCAACTGGATTAATACCTAAATTTATTACCTCGAATTTCGCTGGTGAAGCAGTTGGCGTTGGTTCTGGCTCTGGCGCTGGTTCGGGCGTTGGCTCTGGTTCTAGCTCAGGCGCCGAAGTTATCGCTGGTGTCTCCTGAGGTGCTGGTGCTGGTTCGGGCTCTGGTGTTGATTCACAGCCCCCGAAGACAAGTGAAATCACCGCAAGTAAAGTAAAAAGAATATACAGTGTTCTTTGCATTATTCTACCTCCTTTACTTTCTACTTTCACCTTATACTTGACATAACTCTATAAACAATTCACGCCTGAGCAGCCACGATTTGTTTCCCCAATTTTTTACATAGCTTTGGTTGTGCCTGATTCAATTCTACTCCCACTCTATCGTTGAGGGAGGTTTGGAGGTTATATCGTAGACCACGCACCCCTACCAGTGAATGAGCACGTTGTCAACCACGTATGATGCGTATTCTGATTCGTACCAGTAATTGCCCACTTCATCTTCAAGGCTATTCAGTATTTCTTCCTGTTCATCCAGCCCTGCTTTCCAGGCATTTATTCTCTGTTCTTCAGGAGAGCCGATGGTATATACCTTGCCGCTTATTTCCAGGTTATATTTATCGACTTCCTCATTATACAATTTTAGCAGGACTTTGTATTCATGCCATGCCTTCTCGTATTCTAAATAGTAATCATATTGCAGTGATTTGGCCCGTTCTATGTGGATTATCCCGTACTTCATACCCGTTTTGATGTAGGCTACCGTGTCCCAGCTCTGCGGCTTACTATCCTCAGCCTGGGTGCTTCTCCCGTTGGTGCAATCAATGTATACCAGCCCTTCATCTATTGTCTCAAAGGCGTTTATGGCGTGCCCTTCGTCAGCCCCTACAAAGGTTACCCCCACCCATCCGGCCCGTATGCCGGCAGCCTCGGCGTTATTGTGCACTTCCTCGGCAAAATCAGCGCACACGTATGCCCCAGGGCCATTTTCAATGTAATTTTTGCTATCCGTGGTGTCTTTTCTAATAAAGGCGATCAGTTCTTCATATGTCGGGTTAATCGCCGCCGGATTGTTGTTGAGTATTATGGCTTCACCGTCTCCGCCGCATTCAACCTTACCATCCACCGAAAATAGAAATCCCGCCGATTCGCAGGAGATGAAAATGATTAGAGTAACTATTAGTAGTACCCCACCTGTAATTACAGCCCTGAGAATATCTGGCATTCATTCATTCCCACTCTATCGTTGACGGGGGCTTGGAGGTTACATCGTAGACCACCCGGTTGACGCCGGCTACTTCGTTGACGATGCGGTTGGAAATGCGCGCCAGCAGGTCGTAGGGCAGGCGCGCCCAGTCGGCGGTCATGGCATCATCGCTGGTGACGGCGCGGATAGCGACCAGGTAGCCGTAGGTACGGTAGTCACCCATAACACCTACAGACCTGACATCGGTAAGCACGCAGAAGCTCTGCCACAGCTGGCGGTACCATTTCGCTTTCTTAATCTCGTTCATCAGTATAAAGTCGGCGCTGCGCAGTATTTCCAGCTTATCCCTGGTTACCTCACCGATACAGCGGATAGCCAGGCCGGGTCCGGGGAAGGGCTGTCGCCAGACCATCTCTTCCGGCAGGCCCAGCTCGGCTCCCACCAGGCGCACCTCGTCTTTAAAGAGATACCGCAGGGGCTCCAGCAGGTTAAGCACCATCTTCGCTGGCAGACCGCCGACGTTATGATGGGATTTAATCTTGGCGGAAGCCGTGCTTACCGAGGAAACACTCTCAATAACATCGGGATAGAGAGTCCCCTGTGCCAGGAAGTCCACCCTGCCGATTCGGTTGGCTTCTTCCTCGAACACCCGGATGAACTCCTCGCCTATAATTTTGCGTTTCTGTTCGGGGTCGGTCACACCCTTCAGGCGGTCAAGGAACCTGTCGGTAGCATCGACGTAGATAATATTCATGCCCAGGTTGGACTGGAAGACCTTGAGAGTTCTCTCCGCTTCCTCGCGGCGTAGCAGGCCGTTGTTTACAAAGATACAGGTAAGCTGGTCGCCGATAGCCCGGTGAATAAGGGTGGCCACCACCGATGAGTCCACCCCTCCCGATAGGGCATTGATTACCTTGCCGTCGCCCACCTGCTCTTTGATGCGGGACATGCTCTCGCTGACGAAGCTGCCCATTGTCCAGTTTCCCCGGCAGCCGCATACCTTGTAAACGAAATTCCGCAGGATAGCAGTTCCCTCGGGTGTATGGGCTACCTCGGGGTGAAACTGTAGACCGAATATGCCGTTATCATTGCCGATGACGGCAAATGGCGAATTTTCCGTATAGGCGATGGCGGTAAAGTCTGGCGGCATTTCTTCGATTTTGTCGCCGTGACTCATCCACACTGGAGTGGACTCTGGAAGGCCGGCAAACAGCTGTGAGTCAACCTCGCTCAGGTGTAAGACAGCGTGGCCATATTCGCGCTTGGTCCCCGGCATCACCTGTCCGCCGAGTTGCTTGGTGATAACCTGCATCCCGTAGCAGATACCAAGCACCGGCAGGTGGCTTTCGTAAACGTAAGCTGGAGCCAGGGGCGCATCCGGCGTATAAACGCTGCCCGGGCCGCCGGAAAGAATGAACCCTTTGGGATTAAGCGGGGCTATTCTTTCCCAGGGGGTGTCATGGGGCAATAGCTCGCAGTAGACCTGGCACTCGCGTACCCTGCGGGCAATCAGCATGTTGTACTGTGAGCCAAAATCCAGCACGATGATAGCTTCGCGCTCGGCTCCGGATACAGCCTCTTCGGTGGCCGCCGGCTGTTCACCACCCATCTCCTTGGCGATTTCAAGGTACGTTGATACCTCGATATCATCGGTAGTGGCTATGCGGCGGCTTTCATCCTGGGGTGGTTTTAGTTTCTTTCTAACCATAGTTTATAGAACACAGATTACCATTATGCTATACTATCGTCAAGTGCGGAACAGGTATAACCCCGGATGAACGGCTATGTATTCCTCAGCAACAGCCCCGTGGCTACTTCCGCTCTCGGCAGGAGAATCGGAGAGAGGCTCAAGGCGGGGAGCATTATTGCCTTAATCGGTGAACTGGGTTGTGGCAAGACACTGCTTACCCGGGGTATCTGCGCCGGACTGGGTGTAAACCTGAGGCAAGTCAATAGCCCCACCTTTGTCCTGGTAAATGAATATCAGGGGAGGCTTCCTGTTTACCATATGGACTTATACCGGCTTGCGGATATTGCCGAAGGGTTTGAAATTGGCATTCTCGACTACCTGGCGCGGGCAGAGTCCGGGGTGATAGTTGTGGAGTGGGCGGAAAAGGTTCTTTCATTATTTCCGGAAGATTATCTGAAGGTGCAGTTTGATGTCCTGTCCGCCAGAAAGCGGCGAATCGTATTCTCGGCATCTGGCGACAGGTATAATAATTTGCTCAGGGAGTGAGATTTACCGTGATAGTGCTGGGAATAGATACGTCCGGTTACGCCAATGCCATAGGCGTGGTTAACGGCGGCAGTATTCTGGCGGACCATACTTTTAAGGCAAGCACTGACTCTCTTGAGCAAATAGTCGCCAATATTGATTTTACTCTGCATGATGCCGGACTTACCCTTGAAGACGTGCAGGGAATAGGGGTTGGGCTGGGGCCGGGTTCGTGGACCGGCATAAGGGTGGGGGTAACGGTGGGCAAGATTCTTGCCTTCAGTACTGAAAAACCGGTCTGTGGCGTGTCCACGCTGGAGGCTCTGGCCTACGGTGCCAGGAGCCAGTCTTCTTCAATCTGTGCCATTGTCAGCGCCGGTACCAGGGATGCTGTCTACGCAGGCTTCTATCGACCCGTGGACAACAATATAGCCAGAACCGGCGAATACTATTTCGGCGATGTCAAGGGGCTATCAAAGCTTATAACGGAGCCTGCGGTAATCGTTGGCGCCGGGGCGAAATCGTATCATCGGATAATAAATCAGGAAACGGGCGTATTAGAGACCGGTATCAAAGCTATAGAAGCGGCTCCCGGCGGGTCGGTGATAGCCAGCCTGGCGGCAAAACGTCTTGAAAAAGGTGAAAGTGATGATGTCCTCTCCCTGACTCCGCTTTACCTTAAGGAATCAACCGCCAGGGCATTTGTAAATAAATACAGGAATAGTGCTGGGGTCAAGGATTAAGTTACACGATGATAGTCCTGGGTATTGAAACGTCCTGCGATGAGACGTCGGCGGCTCTGGTGGCTGATGGTACGATGATTTTATCCAGTGTCATTGCCACCCAGCTTGACCTGCTCCGCAAATATGGCGGCGTTGTCCCGGAGATTGCTGCCAGACGGCACACAGAGCTCATCGGCTACGTTATAAAAGAGGCTCTCGATTCCGCAGGTAAGACTCTGGCCGATGTCGAAGCTGTGGCAGTCACCTCGAGGCAGGGACTTATCGGCTGTCTGCTGGTCGGTGTGGCGGCGGCTAAGTCAATAAGCTATTCTCGTAATGTGCCTCTGATTGGCGTCCATCATATTGAAGGGCATATCTTCGCCAACCGGCTCAGTAATCCCCGTATGCCGGTGCCCCATGTCTGCCTGACTGTCTCCGGCGGTCATTCTATGCTGCTCTATGTCCCGGATTCCAGCCGTTATGAGTTACTGGGCACTACTTTGGATGATGCCGCCGGCGAAGCCTTCGACAAGATTGCCAAGTTCCTCGGCCTTGACTTCCCCGGCGGACCGGTAATTGATAAACTATCCAGGCAGGGAGACAATAAAGCCTTTAACTTCCCGCGGCCGATGATTAAATCGAAGACGCTTGACTTCAGTTTCAGCGGGTTGAAAACGTCGGTAATCAATGCCTTCAAGGACAGGATTGCTCGCAATGAGCCGTTGCCGCTTGCCGATATCGCCGCCAGCTTTCAGGAGGCAATCGTGGATGTTCTGGTCTCCAAAACGGTGCGTGCGGCGGCAGAGCGGGGAGTATCGGCGGTCAGTGTTACCGGAGGTGTCTCGGCTAACAGCCGACTGAGGGAGGTGTTTCAGGATACCTGCCGGCGGAAGGGACTTGATGTGTTCTTCCCTGACCTTTCCCTGTGCACCGATAATGCGGCTATGATTGCCGCCGCCGGATACGCTAGAATGAAACTGGGGGAAATTTCTGATTTACGCCTGAATGTGTTTCCCAATGCGCCGCTTGGGGTATGATATGAAAATCAGGATAGAAGAGATAGATGCCTTTAATCCCGATTCCGGGGTGCTGGAGGAGGCAGCCCGCCTGATAGCGAAAGGTGAGGTGGTGGTGTGCCCGACCGATACCGGGTACGCTTTCTCCGCCAACGCCCTTAACGTAAAAGCTGTAGCCAGGGTATTTGATCTTAAGGGACGCTCGTATTCCAACCCGGTACATGTCGCCGTAAGTTCCATTGAGGAGACGGGGAAGTACGCACATGTTAATGAGGCTGCCCGGCATCTCGCCGCCCGTTTTCTTCCCGGCGCCTTAACGCTGGTGTTGCCCAGGAGGCAGGTGATACCGGCCATGCTTGTAGCCGGACAGGACACCATCGGCATTAGAATACCCGACAATGCTGTAATTCTGCGTCTGGCGGAAACAACGCAGCTGCCGCTGACCGCCACCAGTGCCAATATCAGTGGGCGGCCTGCCCCTTACTCTGCCGGGGAGGTTATCGAGCAGATGGGAGAGGCGATTCAGAATGTGGCTCTGGTACTTGACCAGGGGATGCTGAAAGTACACGAACTGTCTACCATAGTCGATTTAACGGTCAGTCCGCCCCAGCTTATCAGGCAGGGACGCGTCAGCTGGCTGGAAATTCGCGAGGTATTAAAGAGGCTTCAGAGTTCCGGGTGAATGTTATACTTAAGTTAGGAGGTCATATCAGTGCGTATTGCTATCGGTGGTGACCACAGGGGACTGGCCCTTAAACCGCTTGTTATTAGGCTGGTTGAGGAAACAGGACACAGTTATCAAGACTTCGGTTGCTATACTGAGGAATCGGTAGATTATCCCGACATTGCCGAAAAAGTGGCTGAGGCTGTGGTCAGGGGCGATTTTGACCGCGGCATCCTGATATGCGGTACCGGCATCGGTATGTGCATCGCGGCTAATAAAGTAAAGGGGATACGGGCTGCCCAGTGCTATAACGCTTTTACCGCCAAGCGGGCTCGACAGCATAATGACGCCCAGATTTGCTGTTTGTCAGGTGAGGAGGGGAAAGCGCGCGTGCCGGCCATCATTGAGGCTTTCCTGACCACTGATTTTGAGGGTGACCGCCACGTGCGGAGGCTGAACAAGATTAAAAAAATCGAGGAGAAGTGAGCTTTTCACCGTTCCGATAAATAACCACTAAGTAAAAGACTTTTTCTGGAGGCTGATGAATAATATGCCGGGTCATCGTGAGGAATATCAGCGTAAATTAATTTCCGCCGAGGAAGCCGCCGGGCTGGTGAAGTCCGGTATGTGGATTGACTACGGGGCTATCTGCGGGTTTCCCTCGCTGATTGATGCGAAGCTGGCGGAGCGGGCACAGGAGTTGAAAGAGGTTAAAATCAGGGCAGAGCATTCACATACGCAAATACCCGGAATTGACCCTCACCAGGAGCATTTCATCCACAACTCGTGGTTCCTGGGAAAGGTGGAGAGGGACTATCACAGGGATGGCTGTTGCTCCTATATTCCATTCGGCTTAAGTGAGGGTCCCAGGATGTACCGCGAGTGGCTTAAAGACGAGGTGGACATAACGTTCATTGAAGTGACGCCGATGGATGAGAACGGCAACTTTAATTTCGGCACGGCCATTACGCGGCAGAAGGCAGCCTGTGATGTAGCCAAAACTGTGGTTGTTGAAGTTAACGAACATCAGCCGTGGGTCTACGGCGGTTATGACGAGGTAGTGAATATCTCTCAGGTTGATTATATCGTTGAGAACTATGAGTACAGGATACCCGAATTCCCTGCGGCGGAAATAACCCCGGAGGACGGGGTCATCGCCGGGTTGCTGGCGGAGCAGATAGAAGACGGGGCTACTATCCAGTTGGGAGTTGGCGCCATCCCCAGCGTCGTCGGTAAGCTGTTAATCAAGCATGGCTTGAAAGACCTGGGTATACACAGCGAGATGTTTAACGACAGCATGATGGAGCTTATTGAGGCCGGAGTGGTCACGGGCAATAAGAAAAGCCTCAACCCGGGCAAGGCCGTTCACTGCTTTGCCGCCGGTTCGGAACGCCTCTACAAATTTATGGATAGGAATCCGGTGCTGGCAGGATTCCCGGTTGACTATACCAATGACCCTTACATTATAGCCCGGAATAACAGCCAGATAGCCATCAACAGTGCCCTGAGGGTTGACCTCAGGGGGCAGGTATGCTCGGAATCGGTAGGCTGCCGCCAGATAAGCGGCACCGGCGGTCAGCTGGAGTTTACCAGGGGAGCCTATATGTCGCCGGGAGGTAAGGCGTTTATCTGTCTGCATTCGGCACGCACGGATAAGGACGGCAAATTAGTATCCAATATATCGCCCACTCTTGAGCTCGGTGATATGGTGACTGTGCCGGCATCCGATGTTTCTTATATCGTCACCGAATATGGCATGGTGAACCTTAAAGGCAAGAGCGTATGGCAGCGTGCCAGGCTCCTCATTTCCATCGCCCATCCTGATTTCCATGGCGAACTGGAAAAGGCCGCCCGCGAGGCGAATTTTATAACCAGGGGAACCGTTGACCTACACTGGTAGCGCTCCACCAGACACTCCCCCCTGTATAATTGTCATTCCCGCGAAAGCTAGAATCCAGACCACCCCGCCCCTCCTGTTGTTATCTTTTCCCACCCGCCGCCCTCGTAGCATTCTCTGCTTATCCCGTAGTTTTGACTCTGCACACCCCTTTAATCCATTGCTTTGCCTGCGGATTAGATTTATAATCAAATATATCTTATATGAAAACCGGCTTAAAGGAGTACGTATGGTAAAAGGCGTTGAGTTTGTCATTGATGATGATGGGCAGAAAAAGGCAGTGCTGATTGACCTTAAGGAGCATGGGGAAATCTGGGAGGACTTCTATGATACGCTGCGGGTAAAAGAGCGCGAATCCGAACCGCGCGAGACGCTCAAAGAGGTCAAAAAGAAGGTCCTTGGCCGGTCTTAAATGTCGCAGTATAAAATAATCTTCGCTCGTTCGGCTCGGAAGGAGCTTCAGGCCCTTTCTCACACTGTTGCCGAACGTATTCTGGAGTAAGTATTTTGTACTTAGAGGTGAATTATGGGATTTCTATCGCGGTTATCTAGTAAACAATCAATTAAACAAGATGCTAATCAAATCGGTCAAAGACCCGGTTCTCTTGTATTTGATATAGAAAAAATCCAGCTTGATGAACTGGCACAATGTCGTGTAGGTGATTACGTGAATCTTTGGGTTCCGAAAGGTGATTTGCGTAAGGTATATGTGTTTCGCCGTGGTTCTGTTGGTGGAACGGGCAGAATCGGATACGTTCCAAGTAAACATTCGCGTATTATTGCTACCCATTTGAGTAGCGGATTAAATTACGAAACTGAAATTCTTGAAATTAATGTTAAAAAATCACTATGTAAAATAAAATGCAGATTAATCAGTAAAGAGGAAACTCTGGTTGAAGAAGCGGAAAAGATTAAATCCGCGAGTGATAACTTAAAAACTGAGTTACAAAAAAAGTATATACCAAAAGATTCTCTTACTATAAGAGTGCAGTTGCCGAAAAACCATAAACTGATTGAGGGACAGGAACTATATCTGGAAAAACAGACTCAAGAATATTATCTTCAGAATGTATCGAATCTTAAAATAAATTTTATTGATAAAAGCGGAGTTGTTGTAGCACAAAAAAATAACGAGCCTAAATTGATTCGCTCTATTCTAAGGGCGTTCTTTAGCCAATGTGCCATGGAGTTCCGTTTAACTTCAATTGAAACCCCGGATAAATATACGTTGAATTATGTTGAGCATATAGAAGCAAAAGTCAGAGTCTCTTTCGGTAAGAATACATAGAATAAATATTCTATACAGCTCCTTTCGGTTCGCTAGTAATTTCAGCCTCATCCAGCTTGACAATAAACGGGCGCTCATGCTATCTTTAGATACGGGCTTTTTAGCTGTAGTCTGCCTTTTTGGTCCGTCTCTTGAGGCGGTTATTTTTTTAGTAATACTTGTTGGAGATTGAAAAAGTGAAGAGTGACGCTGTAAAAAAGGGATTTGAGAGGGCGCCGCACCGGTCTCTACTGTTCGCCCTCGGCTGTACACGTGCCGAAATGGACAAGCCGTTTATCGGCGTCGTCAACAGCTACAGTGAGATTGTGCCCGGACACATACACCTGAACAGTATTGCTGGAGCTGTCAAGGCGGGGGTTCGCGAGGGGGGAGGCGTTCCCTTCGAGGTTAATACCATCGCCATATGTGACGGCATCGCCATGAACCATGCTGGAATGAAGTACAGTCTGCCCAGCCGCGAACTGATTGCCGATTCTGCGGAACTGGTGGCCGAAGCCCATGGCTTTGATGCCCTGGTATTCATCCCTAATTGTGACAAAATCATTCCCGGGATGCTTATGGCCGCGGTGAGAATGAACCTGCCCGCTATCTTTATCAGCGGCGGCCCCATGATGGCGGGATCTCTGGATGGCGAAAAGATTGACCTTAGCTCGGTATTTGAGGCCGTAGGTGCCGTGAGCGGTGGCAAAATGACTGAGGCAGAACTGCTGAGACTGGAGGAGATGGCATGTCCGGGTTGCGGAAGCTGCGCGGGCATGTTTACCGCCAATACCATGAACTGCCTCACCGAAGTTCTGGGTATGGGTCTGCCGGGTAATGGCACAATTCCCGCGGTTGATGCCCGCCGGCAGGGTCTGGCCAGACAAGCCGGGCAGCAGGTTATGAAGGTACTGGCGGATGATATACGTCCCAGAAGCATCATTAACAGCGACGCCATCTATAACGCCTTTACCGTTGACATGGCGCTCGGTGGAAGCACCAACTCCGTCTTACACGTTATGGCCATAGCTCACGAAGCCGGTGTTGACTTTAATCTGCCGGTGATTAACGAGATAAGCCGGCGTACTCCCTATCTCTGCAAATTAAGGCCGTCAGGGCCGTATCATATAGAGGACCTGGATAAGGCCGGCGGCATACCGGCGGTCATGGCCGAGCTGAAAAGCCTGCTAAAACTGAATTCCAAAACAGTAACCGGAAAAACAGTTGGTGAGAATATCGCGGGTATAAAGACTCTGGACAACGACGTTATACGTTCTGTGGATACTGCCCACTCAGCGACTGGTGGCCTCGTCCTGCTTTTCGGCAATCTGGCGCCGGAAGGTGCTGTGGTCAAGAAGGCGGCGGTGGCCCCGGAAATGATGAAGCATCGCGGCCCGGCCCGGGTATTTGATTCCGAGGAAGAGGCAACGCAGGCGATTATGAAAGGTGCCGTAAAATCCGGCGACGTTCTGGTTATACGCTACGAGGGACCCAGAGGCGGACCGGGGATGCGTGAGATGCTGACGCCTACCTCGCTCATAACCGGCATCGGCATGGACAAAGAGGTAGCCTTGATTACCGACGGCAGGTTTTCCGGTGCGACGCGCGGCGCGTCCATAGGGCATGTCTCCCCGGAAGCGGCGGCCAGGGGGCCTATCGCTGCCGTAAAGGATGGGGATATCATTAGTATTGACATTCTTGGCTATAAGCTCGATGTAGAGCTTACCGACAAAGAAATAGCTGACCGCCTGGAGCGGATGACTGATTTTGAACCGAGGATAAAAACGGGTTATCTTCGTTATTACACCGAGAAGGTGTGTTCAGCCAGTACCGGCGCGGTATTCAGCCAGTAGAGGGGACTGTTATGAAAAAAACAGGTGCGCAGATATTATGTGAAAGCTTAATAGAAGAGGGAGTGGAGGTCATTTTCGGTTTTCCCGGCGGTGTCCTTCTACCGTTCTATGATACACTGCCTCAATACTCCAAGCTTCGTCATATCCTGGTACGCCATGAGCAGGGGGCGGCTCACGCCGCTGATGGCTACGCGCGGGCAACGGGTAAGGTTGGCGTTTGTATGGCTACCTCCGGCCCCGGTGCCACCAATCTTGTAACCGGTATTGCCAATGCCTACCTCGATTCGTCCCCGATAGTGGCATTGACCGGCCAGGTTGCCAGGGCTTTTATAGGGAAGGACGCTTTCCAGGAGATAGACATTACCGGCATTACGCTGCCGATTACCAAGCATAGCTATATAGCTATGGAGGCTAGTTCGATGGCGAATATCGTTAAGGAAGCCTTTTATCTTGCCAGGACGGGACGTCCCGGACCGGTTCTCATTGACCTGCCCAAAGATGTCCAGACAGAAGAGGCGGAGTATCGGCAGCCCGGCAAGGTGAATCTCCCCGGCTACAAGGTACCTTCCAGGGGGCATCCCACTCAGGTCAATAGTGCCGCCAAGTTGATAAACGAGGCGCAGCGCCCCCTTATTATAGCCGGCCGGGGCGTAATTATATCCGGGGCAGGTGCTGAACTGAAACAGTTCGCCGAGACTGGGCAAATACCGGTTATTACTACCTTACTGGGCATCGGTTGTTTCCCTGAAAATCATATACTCAGTTACGGTATGGCCGGTATGCACGGTTCCGGTTATGCCAATAAAGCCGTTGACAGCACTGACCTGCTTATTGCCGTTGGTATGAGGTTTGATGACCGCGTGACGGGTGAATTGAGTGCTTTTGCACCGAATGCTCGTATTATCCATATTGATTTAGACCCGGCCGAGATAGGCAAAAACGTACGTGTCACTGTGCCGATTGTCGGCGATGTGAAGGCGGTGCTTCAGGCACTAATAAAGCTGGTTAATACCACCGACCATGTCGAGTGGATTCAGGAGCTTGATGAACTGAGGAAACAGCACCCGATGATGGATATCAGAGATAGTGCCGGCCTGCTTCCACAGTACATTATCCGGCAGATATATGAGGCGACGGGTGGTGACGCTATCGTTGTCACTGGCGTAGGCCAGCACCAGATGTGGGCTGCCCAGCATTATATTCATAATGAGCCGAATCGCTTCATTTCATCGGGCGGTCTGGGTACCATGGGATTCGGCCTGCCGGCGGCGATGGGAGCCAAGGTAGGTTGCCCTGATAAAACGGTCTGGTGCATTGACGGCGATGGCAGTCTGCAGATGACGATTCAGGAGCTGGCGACGCTGGTTCAGGATAACATAGCTGTCAAGATAGCGGTGCTCAATAATGGTTATCTGGGTATGGTAAGGCAGTGGCAGGACCTGTTTTACGATAAAAGGTATGTAGCCACGCCGCTGTCCTGTCCCGACTTCGTAAAAGTTGCCGAGGCTTACCGCATTGCCGGCTTAAGAGTTACCCAGCGCGAAGAGGTAGCACCGGCGATTAAGCAGGCTATGCAGCATGACGGCCCGTTCCTGATAGACTTTATGGTGGAGCCCGAAGAAAACGTCTATCCGATGGTGCCACCGGGGGCGGCTATCGCCCAGTTTATTGAAGAACCTAAGAAAGAGGTATCAACATGGCCACGAACAAGCACACCCTAGTTGCTATTGTGGAAGATAAGCCCGGTGTCCTCAATCGTATGGCAAGTCTCTTCAGGCGGCGCGGGTTCAATATTGAGAGTATCGCTGTAGGGCACAGCGAAGTACCTCACCTGTCGCGTGTTACCATCATCGTCAATGGGTCGAATGCTATGGTTGAACAGGTTAGAAAGCAGCTGGATAAACTGGTGGACGTGGTCAGGGTTTCCGATATCACCGGTGATAATATCACCATTCGGGAACTGGCCTTGATAAAAGTAAAGGCTAATTCGGCGACGCGCAGCGAAATTATTGAAATAGCCGATATATTCAGGGCTAATATCGTGGATGTATCCTCGGACTCATTGACCATTGAAATCACCGGAGATGAAGATAAGATTGATTCCATGTTGAAATTACTGCGCAGCTTCGGTGTCAGGGAGATAGCCAGGACCGGGCGGGTCGCCATGGTCAGGGGAAACTTAGGTACTCGACCCGCGGAAGAAAAGACTGCCGGGAGCCGTACTAACAAATAACCGGAAGGAGACGATACGTTATGGTTAAGATATATTATGATAAAGATGCTAATCTGGACTTGCTTGCCGGGAAGGTAATCGGCATAGTAGGTTACGGCAGCCAGGGACATGCCCACGCTCAGAACCTCAGGGACAGCGGTTGCCAGGTCATTGTCTCTGAGCTTAAAGACACCCCCGGCTGGAAGGCAGCCAGAGATGCTGGCTTCGAAGTAACATCGGCGGATGAGATGGCTAAAAAGGCGGATATCATCGTTATGCTGGCCGAGGACAATGTGCAGAAGGTAGTTTACGAGACTTCCGTCAAGAATAATCTGGCGGCGGGTAATATGCTCATGTTTGCCCACGGCTTTAATATCCATTTCGGCCAGATTGTGCCGCCGGCCAATATTGATGTTACCATGATAGCTCCCAAGTGCCCCGGACATATGCTGCGGCAGCTCTATACGGAGAATGCCGGACCTCCGGCACTCGTGGCTGTGCAGCAGGATGCCTCGGGTAAGGCCAGGGATATTGCCCTCGCTTATTCCAGGGGAATCGGCTGTGCCCGGGCGGGAGTCCTGGAGACCACCTTTGCTGAAGAAACGGAGACAGACCTCTTCGGCGAGCAGACGGTATTATGTGGCGGCATTTCGTCTCTTATCAAGACGGGTTTTGAAACCCTGGTTGAGGCTGGCTATCAGCCGGAGATAGCCTACTTCGAGGTATGTCACGAGCTTAAGCTCATTATTGACCTGATTTACAACGGCGGATTGACCTATATGCGTTACTCGGTCAGCGATACGGCTGAGTATGGCGACTATACCCGCGGGCCGAGGGTCGTTGATGATATGGCCGCCGACGAGATGAGGCAAATCCTGGCGGAGATTCAGGACGGCAGCTTTGCCAAGGAATGGATTCTGGAGAACCAGGCCGGACGTCCGGTTTATAATGCCCTGAAGCGTATGGATGCGGAGCACCCTATCGAGATAGTGGGCGCCAAATTACGCAAAATGATGCCCTGGCTCAAAGGAGGGAAATAGGCTTTAATTGAATCCCTGTTCGAGTAGGAGGTTTTAGATTTGGCTACCAAGTTGCAGATGGTTTACTGGAAAGGGGAGAAATTCTGGGTCGGTAAGCTGCTTGAGCATCCCGAAATAATGACGCAGGGTGAAACACTCGAAGAGCTTGAAGAAAATATGAAAGACGCCTATATGCTGATGGCACTGGAAGATGTCCCCGACGACCACGAAATAAAAGAACTTGACCTGAGGGTATGAAAAGAAGGAATCTATAAAGGAGATTACTTCTGCCGGGTGTGTTCTTTTGAGACATGGTGCCAGGCATGATTTATATAAAAACCCGAGAACCGGTAAAAAGCAACCTGTACCAAGACATGACGAGATAGACGACAGCCTCGCCAGGCACATCATAAAAGAATTGGCATGAGTTAAAGGCCTAGACAAAACCGTTTAAATCGTATATAATGTATTCTGTATAACCATGAAAAGCTGGATGTGTTCCAACACAGGGAGAATAAACCTCATCCTTATTAGCCCCTCTCTGATTTAGAGGAGAGGGGAACAGGCGGTTTTATCTAAAAAATTCTCCCAAGGAGGAACATAAACATGGACAGGGTTATAATCTTTGACACCACACTGCGGGATGGGGAGCAGGCGGCGGGGGGCACGTTAAACGTCCAGGAAAAGCTGGAGATAGCCCGACAACTCGAAAAACTGGGTGTTGACGTTATCGAGGCCGGCTTTCCCGCCAGCAGCCCCGGCGACTTTGAGGCGGTCAGCCTCATTTCCAGAGAAATCAAGGGTTCTGCTATCTGTGCGCTCACGCATGCTAACGCGGCTGCTATTGACCGTGCCTGGGAAGCTGTGAAGGCGGCGGAAAACCCGCGTATACATATTTTTCTTTCGGCTTCGGACATACACATCATTCATCAGCTGAAAAAGAGCCGGGATGAAGTAATGAAGATGGCCTGTGACGCCGTAGATAGGGCCAGGGACTATACCGACAACATTGAATTTTCACCGATGGATGCCAGCCGGACAGAACCTCAGTACCTGTACCAGATTCTAAAAGCCGTCATTGATGCCGGGGCTACCACCGTCAATATCCCGGATACCGTAGGCTATGCCATACCGTCTGAGTTCGGCAGGTTAATTGAGGGAATCGCCCGTAATGTCCCCAATATTGGCAAAGCCGTGATTAGCGTTCACTGCCACAATGACCTGGGTCTGGCGGTAGCCAATAGCCTGGAAGCGCTCAAATATGGAGCCCGGCAGGTAGAATGCACGATTAACGGCATTGGCGAGAGGGCGGGAAATGCCTCGCTAGAAGAAATCGTGATGACCATCAAGACCCGCAAAGACCTCTTTGACCTGGCCACTGATATTGACACCAGGCGGATATACCGGACCAGCCGGCTGGTGAGTGATTTAACCGGCTTCCCCGTCCAGCCTAATAAGGCGATTGTCGGGGCTAATGCCTTTCGTCACGAATCGGGGATACACCAGGACGGCGTCATCAAGATGCCCATAACCTACGAGATAATGGACCCCAGAACGGTCGGCATTCCTTCCAGCAGCCTAGTGCTGGGTAAACTCAGCGGACGCCACGCCTTCAAGCAGAGGCTTTCCGAGCTGGGCTACACCTTAAACGATGAGGACCTGAACCGGGCGTTTGCGGCCTTTAAGGAACTGGCGGACAAGAAAAAGAATGTCACCGACCGCGATATAGAGTCGCTGGTGGCCGAGGAGCAGCGTACGGTTTCCGAGGAGTATCACCTTGACCGCCTTCAGGTAACCTGCGGTGACCGGGGTATTCCCACAGCCGCTGTAAGGCTTATCGGGCCGGACGGTAAAGCCGTAGAGGATGCAGCCCTCGGTACCGGTCCGGTTGACGCGGTTTATAAGGCTATTAATCGGCTGGTTAAGTTGCCCAATTCACTTACCGAGTTTACCGTGAAGTCGGTTACCGAGGGTATCGATGCCATCGGTGAGGTATTGATAAGGATAGAGAGTGACGGCGTCACCTATACAGGGCGTGGCGCCGATACGGATATTATCGTTTCCAGCGCCAAAGCCTATATCAATGCCCTTAACCGGTTGCTGGCTGTAAGAGGAAAAGCCGGCTAGGCAATCGGGGCAATCGAGTTGATATACAGCCGTACCTCACGCGCGGGGCCGGGTTGTATCTATTTTCACAAATAGTTATAATCTTGTATAAGACGCATTCCGCTATGCGGGATATCAATTACATGTGATGTGTTGATTATTTTGTCGAGAAAGGAAAATACTTGAATTTAGCTGAGAAAATTCTGGCGGCACATGCCGATAAAAAAGAAGTCAGCCCTGGTGAATTCGTAAATGTCAGGGTGGACATGATTCTATCTAACGATATCACGGCCCCTATCGCCATAAGGGAGTTCCGGCGCCTGGGTATAGATAGGGTCTTTAACCCGTCTAAAATCGTCATGGTTCCCGACCACTTTGTGCCCAGTAAGGACATTGCTTCCGCCGAGCAGGCGAAACTGATGAAGAATTTCTGCTACGAGCAGGGTATACTGTACTTTGAAGTAGGGCAGATGGGTATTGAGCACGTGCTTTTGCCTGAGCAAGGTCTGGTCCTGCCCGGGGATGTGGTCATCGGGGCTGACTCCCATACGTGTACCTACGGTGCTGTCGGGGCCTTTGCCACCGGCATGGGTTCGACCGATATTGCCGCTGCTATGGCTACTGGCGACATCTGGATGAAGGTACCGCCGACAATTAAACTCGTTTATCAGGGTACTCTAAATAAGTGGGTTGGCGGTAAGGACCTGATTCTTTATACCATAGGTAATATCGGCGTTGACGGTGCCCTGTATTCGGCAATGGAGTTTACCGGCGAGGCCATAGATGAACTATCCATGGACGGGCGCTTCACGATGGCAAATATGGCTATTGAGGCTGGTGGTAAAGCCGGGCTTTTCCATGTGGATAACAAGACTCAGCTTTACATAAAATCAAGGGCCAGGCGTGAATATTACCTGGTGTACGAGCCAGATAGCGATGCTGAGTATTCTCAGGTGATTGAATATGATGTTTCCAGCATAGAACCGCAGGTTTCTTTACCACATTCACCCGCCAACGCCAGACCTGTTAATGAGGTAGGGGAAATTGAAATCGACCAGGTAGTAATAGGCAGTTGCACCAATGGCCGCATCGATGACCTGCGGCTGGCGGCTCAGGTACTCAGAAAGAAAAAGGTACATCCGAAGGTAAGATGCATAATAATACCGGGTTCGCAGCAGGTGTACCTTGATGCTTTAAACGAAGAGCTTATAGAGACATTCATAAAAGCCGGAGCAGCGGTCAGCACACCCACGTGCGGGCCGTGTCTTGGCGGTCATATGGGAGTGCTGGCTGACGGTGAGCGGTGTATCTCCACAACCAATCGTAATTTCGTGGGCAGGATGGGCAGCACCGGGTCGGAGGTCTATCTGGCCAATCCGGCGGTGGCCGCCGCCAGTGCCGTGGCCGGCAGAATTATCGGTCCCGGAGAGATTAATAATTAATTGTGATGTGGGGGCTACGGAAATGAAGATGGTTAAATTTGAAAAATGGTTTATTAATAGCGCCAAGCATGCTGAGCAGATTATTAATCGTGCCGATAAACTGTTGCAGTTGGTTGATGCAAAAGAAAATCATAAATATCTGGAAGTCGGTTGCGGAAACGGGGCCGTATGCCGGTATGTTGCAAACAAGTATCGATGTGATGTTACCGGAGTTGACGTGGACCCGGAGCAGATTAAAGTAGCGCAGGAAAGTAGCCACGATATTCCAAATGTTATTTTCCAGAAAGCCGATGCTACAAGTTTACCGTTTCCGGACAAAGACTTTGACATTGTGTTATCGTTCGGAACCACACACCATATATCCAACTGGATGGATGCTCTGGGCGAAATACGGAGAGTAATGAAGCCTCAAGGCCATTTCATTTATTATGACCTTGTTTACACAAAGCTGTTTGCCAGATTGGGAAGGTCGTTCAAACATAGTTACGGTATAATCACGATGCCTGAGTTAGATTCATTTATCCAGATGAACAATCTTTCTACGGTTCACACCTCAATGAAAAATTCTTTAATATGGTATGACTATGAGGCGGTATATAAGAGTGCGTAAGGGGATAAAGCTCTATGGCTAAATTACGTAAAAGCTGGCGGGAAAAGCTGCTGGATAGTAAAGGTGGTCCCAAAGTAGTTGAAGTCGCCCCTGGGATGAGTCAGCGGTGGGGGACAGGGACGGTGGTCATTCCGGCGCCGATAGAGGTGGACGAAATCATGAGGCAGGTCCCGGAGGGCAGGCTTATAACGATAAACTTGATACGTGAGAAACTTGCTAAAAAGCATAACGCCAGCTTAGGCTGACCGATAACCACCGGTATCTTTGCCGGGATTGCGGCTCGTGCAGCCGAAGAGGACGCCGCCGAAGGCAAAACAGATATTAACCCTTACTGGCGGACGCTGAAGGGAAAGGGAGAGATTAACGAAAAATACCCCGGCGGTGTGGAAGGCCAGGCCGAAAAGCTGAAAGCCGAAGGACATGAGATTGAAGCGGATAAAGCCGGGAAGCCGAAGCGGGTGAAGGACTTTGAGAAGGTGCTGGTTGGGGTGTGAGGTAGCGAAGAAATTCTAAGCGAGAGCGAATAATGTCGGAAATTGGAGAAGTTGCAAGAGCCACAGCTGAGGCTTCGAAGTTTGGAACTAAAGCCTTGGATACAACGGAAAAGTTAGCCTCTTTCGTTGCTAAGGTTTTCAAAGAGCCAATTAGAGATGCTGTTGGAATTATTGGAGACAAGCTGAAGTTTATGCGGTGGGAGCGTCAAGTTCGCTTGGCCGATAGAGTTAATGAAATCCTGAGCCAGAGAGCAGTTATAGAAACTAGAGCTGTCCCACTGAAGTTAGCTTTGCCTATCCTTGAAAATGCGAGTTTGGAAGATAACAATGAGTTGCAAGACCTTTGGGCGAAACTACTGGCAAATAGTATGGACCCAAATTTTAAAGAGGAAATCAGGCTTGCATTCTTAGAAATAATCAAGAGTCTTAATCCTCTTGATGTAAGGGTACTACATAGTTTTTACACTACATTGTGTAAAGATAAGAATGTGCATTGGGACAGAATTACAGATTACACCTTAACTAGAGAGCAAATCTGCGCTTTAGTTTCTATTTCAATACAGGATTATGAGGTAAGTATATATAATTTATTCCGGGTTCAATGCTTAGCGCCAGCTATTATTAAAGGTGGTGTGAAAATGGGGCCTGAGCCGTTGACGATATACAAGGGAACTGATTCTGTAGTTATGACACCCTTGGGAAAGAATTTTGTCGAAGTATGTGTTAAGTAAGGGAGTATTCTTTTGATTCTTAAAAGCCAAAGCCCATAAATAGAGGATTAAAAGGGGCGAAGCCCCTTTAAGAAATCCCCCTCCCTCTCCCCTTGTGAAGGGGAGAGGGATAAAGGGTAAGGGGTTACGAAAAACGTAATAAAAAAATACTTGGTTATCTATGAAAAGGCTCGTAATAATTACTATGCTTATTCTCTAGATATAACTGGATGTATCGCTACAGGCAAGAATCATAAAGAGGTGAAAAAGAACATCAGAGAAGCAATCAACTTCAATCTTGAAGGACTGAAAAAAGATGGCTTGCCTTTCCCTGATCCTTACGCCTTCACTAAGTATGTAGAGGTTTAAGTAAAAAATTAAGTTAAGGAGAAAAAAATAAATCAAAAAGGCAAATTCCATAAATAAGGGATTAAAAGGGGCGAAGCCCCTTTAAGAAATCCCCCTCCCTCTCCCCTTGTGAAGGGGAGAGGGATAAAGGGTGAGAGGTTACGAGATACAAAAGCAGCAAATATGATAATAATAGGCAAACTCTCAAATGCCATAAAAAAGGAAAAAATAAAAAAACATTAAAAGCGGCGGGCAAAAATACTTAACATAACTATAAAAACAACTCAAAGCTAACCACGAGGGAATTGTTTCCCTTAGAACATATTCGGCTTTGTCGCCGCCATTTTTCTCAAGGAGGTCGTTACTTGAAACTAACAGGCAAAGTCCATAAATACGGTGCTGATGTTAATACCGACGTCATTATTCCGGCCCGCTACCTCATGTTGGATGACCCGGATGAACTGGCGCAGCACTGCATGGAAGATATTGATGAGGACTTTCTGAAAAGGGTGGAGCCTGGGGATATCATCATGGCCACCACCAACTACGGCTGCGGCTCCTCCCGGGAGCATGCCACGTTAGCTATCAAGGCGGCAGGGATATCCTGCGTTATCGCCAAAAGTTTCGCCCGCATCTTCTTCCGCAATGCCATAAACATCGGCCTGCCGCTGCTTGAATGCCAGGAGGCTGTAGACAAAACAGAGGCTGGCGACCTTCTGGAGGTTGACCTGTCCACCGGCGAAATAAAAAACGTTACCAGGAATAAAGTATTTACCGCCGAGCCCTATCCCGAATTCATGGCCGGGTTAATTTCGGCCGGCGGTCTTATTGAATATACGAAGAAAAGACTGGCTAACAGGGGGATATAAATTGCAATTTAACCTGACAGTTCTGCCCGGTGATGGTGTCGGTCCCGAGGTTACCGGTGAAGCAATCAAGGTATTGCAGGAAGTTGGTAAAAGATACGGGCACGATTATAATCTGAACTACAGGCTGGTTGGTGGGGCGGCTATCGACGAGGAAGGAGTCGCTATCTCAAAGGATACGATAAAGCAGTGCAAGGGGTGTGATGCCGTGCTGCTGGGAGCCGTGGGCGGACCGAAATGGGACGACCCCCTGGCTAAAGTCCGCCCGGAAGATGGTCTCTTGTTGTTACGGAAGGAGCTCGGACTGTTTGCCAATCTGCGTCCGGTAAAGGTATCTCCGGTACTGGTTGACTCCACCAATCTGAAACCCGAGGTGATTGAGGGTGCGGACTTCATCTTTGTTCGCGAGCTTACCGGAGGCCTGTATTTCGGCCGGCCAAAGAGACGCTGGCAGACATCACGGGGGAGACGCGCTGTTGATTCCATGTCTTACTCAGAGCAGGAAATCGAGCGTATTGTAAGAGTCGGCTTTGAGCTGGCGCGGGGTCGTCAGAATAAACTGGTCTCCGTAGACAAGGCTAACGTACTGGAATCATCCCGACTGTGGCGGCAGGTGGCTGTGGAGGTGGCGGAGGACTATCCGGACGTGGCACTGGAGCATATGCTGGTGGATGCCTGCTCTATGAGGCTTATCCAGAACCCCAGGTATTTTGACGTTCTGGTTACCGAAAATACCTTCGGGGACATCCTTACCGATGAGGCCTCGATGCTGGCCGGCTCAATGGGTATGCTGCCTTCGGCAAGTCTGGCTGGAGTGCCGAAGGGGGGGTCCAGGATATTCGGACTGTATGAACCGATTCACGGCAGCGCGCCCCGACGTGCCGGGCTCAACATGGCCAATCCCATTGCCACGATACTCAGTGTGGCCATGATGCTGCGCTATTCTTTTGGCCTGGAGGGGGAGGCAAGGGCTGTCGAGGTGGCTGTTGACGAAGTGTTGCAGGAAGGCTATCGCACCTATGATATAATGGATGAAGGTAAAAAAGAGGTGGGGACGAAGGAGATGGGTGACGTGATTGCAGGAAGGTTGGAGGCTAAATAACAATGTCATCGGTTCAGCTTTATGATGCGACATTACGCGACGGAGCCCAGAGCGAGGGTATCTCCTTCTCTCTGGTGGATAAACTACATATTGCTCAGAAGCTTGATGAACTGGGTATTCACTATATAGAGGGTGGCTTTCCCGGCTCAAACCCGAAGGATGCCGAATTCTTTGAAAGAGTCCATGACCTCACGCTTAAGAATGCGCAGATAGCCGTTTTCGGCAGTACCCGGCGTGTCGGCCTGAAAGCGGAAGAGGATAATAATCTCATCATGCTGGTTAAAGCCGGGGTAAAAGTTGCTACGATTGTTGCCAAAAGTTCGGATTTGCAGGTAACACGGGTACTGGAGACCACCCTTGAAGAAAACCTTAGTATGATTGCTGATTCCATACGTTATCTCAAGTCAAATGGACTCAGTGTTTTCTTCGATGCCGAGCATTACTTTGACGGCTACAAGTCCAGTCCCGATTATGCCCTTCGTACGCTGAAAGTGGCTGTCGAGGCCGGGGCTGATTGCCTGGTGCTCTGTGATACCAACGGCGGCACTCTGCCTGATGAAATATCAGAGGCAGTTAAGGCAGCAGCCAGGGCGACATCGGTGCCATTGGGGATTCATACCCATAATGATGGTGGTTTGGCGGTAGCCAATACTCTGGCGGCGATTCAAGCGGGAGCCAGTCAGGCACAGGGCACCATCAATGGCTATGGTGAGCGCTGCGGTAATGCCAACCTCTGTTCTATTATAGCTAATCTGAAGCTGAAGATGGGTATCGATTGTGTTACAGATGAACAGTTAGCCAAGCTTACTGATATAGCGCATTACGTCAGTGAGGCGGCTAATCTGGTCCCTGACCCGTATTCTCCATACGTAGGTGCCAGTGCTTTCAGTCACAAGGCAGGTTACCACGTGGCCGGCTTGGCGAAATGGCCCGAAGCCTACCAGCATATCCACCCGCTGAAAGTAGGTAACCGCCAGAGGACGGTAGTATCGGAGCTATCGGGCAAGCGCAATATTGCCTACAAGGCGAAGGAGCTTGGGGTAGACCTATCCTCACGGTCCAAAGAGGCGAAGGATTTGCTGGCGCAGGTTAAGTATCTGGAGAGCCGCGGCTTCCAGTACGAAAATGCTGAGGCATCTTTCGAGTTGTTGTTGCACCGGACCAGGCCGAATTATAAACCACCGTTTGAATTGGTCGACTTCATGGTGATGGTGGAGTCGAAGCGGAGGCCTTCTACTCGCAAGAACCAGGAGGAGATGCTGTCCGAGGCGATGGTTAAGGTAAAAGTGGGTGGAGAGATTATACACACCGCAGCTGAAGGTGATGGCCCCGTTAACGCCCTGGACAGGGCTTTGCGGAAGGCCTTGCTACAGTTTTATCCCAGCCTTTCCGAGGTCAAACTGGTTGACTATAAAGTACGCATACTTGAAGAAAGCACCGGTACGGAGTCTCAAGTCCGCGTTCTTATCGAGTCCAGCGACGGTATTAATGAGTGGCGGACCGTTGGCAGCTCCACCAATATTATTGAGGCCAGCTGGCTGGCCCTGGCCGATGGTCTGGAGTACTGGCTGATAAAGCATAATCGTACTTGATGCAGAATTCTACTCCGATTGTATTCTCAATCTGGCGCTTCGGGCGCTTTATTAAAAGCACCTGACCCCAGGTGCTGATTCAGTCAACAGCCGCGGATAATATAGGTCAACATACTTAATATTGACATAGTTCGGTATCACACAATATACTTCACTGAATTGTACCAGTATTGCCAGAGTGGAAAGAAACCCTGATGCAAGATAATCATCAGTCTTCTTATAGGTGGTATATACTTGCGTTCACGGCAGTAACCGGCGCATTGGTAGCGTCTATACCGTTTTCCTGCATGCCAGCCCTCTTCCAGGAGATATCAGACGATTTAGGCTTAAACCTGGTACAGGTAGGAGCCGTCTGGGGTATCGCCAGTCTGGCCGGCGTCTTTTTTAGCTTGATCGGCGGGGTAGTCGGCGACAAGTTCGGGGTAAAACTCGTAATTCCCGTATCCTGCATACTGGCGGGAATAACCGGCGCGCTGAGGGGTGTATCAAACAGCTTCCTTGCCCTTTTGGTCACTGTTTTCATAAGTGGAATCATAAGACTGATAGTACCAATCAACCTGACCAAGACGGTTGGTATATGGTTTAAAGGTCGGAACCTTGGTCTGGCAATGGGAATATCCGCCGTGGGCATGGGTCTCGGGCTTATGCTGGGGCCGATGATTAGTGCCACGATACTATCGCCGTTGCTCGGTGGCTGGGAAAATGTAATGTATTTTTATGGGGCTATCGCTGTTTTTATAGGTATAATCTGGTTTTTCTTTAGAAGGGAACCCCCTCAAGATGATTTCATTGCCGGGCTTTCCGGTGCGGTACCGCTTCGCCAGGCATTTTCGAGGTTGATTCGACTCAAAGCGCTATGGTTTTTAGGATTGACTTTGATGTTCCGCAGCAGTTGTATCATGGGCATGACGGGCTACCTGCCGCTCTATCTGAGGGAGCAGGGATGGATGGTAGCCAGTGCTGATGGCGCTCTGGCTGCCTTCTACGGGATTAGTACGATATGCGTTGTACCATTGTCTCTATTATCGGATAGACTTGGTTACAGGAAGCCGATACTTTTTTCGGCGCTGATAGTGACTATCATATGCTTCAGTATTTTGCCCTTAGTTGACGGCAACACGATATGGCTCTTGATGATATTGTCAGGCGTTTTTATGGATGGTTTTATGGCGGTCATTGTCACCATGCTGCTGGAAACCGAAGGAGTTGGGCCGGTTTATTCGGGCACAGCCCTGGGGATTGTCTTTACCATAACCCAGGTTGGCAATGTTATCTCGCCTCCTCTGGGGAATAGCCTCGCAAGTATAAATCCGGGATTACCCTTTATCTTCTGGGCAGCTCTTTCTGTTATAGCAATAGCAACTATGGCTTTATGCAAAGAGACAGGATGGAGAGGGAAATAAAAGTGTCCATTTTCTCCCGCTCTTACACTTACACGCCTGACCTGAATACACCGTTCCTGAATAAGTATCTATATTGCCATTCTGGTGATTTCAGCGATGTCATAAACTTCAATGTCTTCCCCGTACTCTTTGACCGCATCCTTGAAGTTTCTTTCACACCAGGGACAGCTGGTCACCAGCGCCGTGGCCCCGGTGGCTTTTGCCTCCTTTAACCTCTCGTTAGCCGTCCATAACGCGAAATCAGGGTTGGCCTGGCTAACGCCGGCACCGGCACCGCAGCACCAGGCGTTTTCTCTATTGCGTTCCATTTCCACCAGTTCTACTCCCGGGATGCTCTTCAATACCTCACGCGGTGGTTCGTAGACGCCGTCATCACCAAGGTGCCGTCCCAGATGGCAGGGGTCATGATAGGTTACCTTCTTCGGCACTTCCCTGATGAATTTAATCTTCCCTTCTTTTATAAGCTGGTCAAGGTACTCAACTATGTGCAGCACCTCGAACTTCATTTCAATATTTATTTTAGGATAGAGGTTTTTAAAAGTGCTGTAGCCATCGGAGCAGGATGTTACCACCTTGCTTACATTCAGGGTACTAACTGTTTCCAAGAAGTGCTCGGCGTATTTGGTGAATTCTCCGGAGTATCCTATTTCATAGGCACGACCGCCGCAGCAGGTTTCCTCTATGCCCATAATACCGGCATCCACACCGGCTGCCTTCATAATGCTTATGGCGCTCCTGGGTACTTCCCACAGCTCAGGGTCGAAAGAGAGCATGCACCCGGCATGATACAGGACATCTTGTTTTTCCTGGCTGGCGTCCTTCACGTCCATATCCCTGGCCCAGTCACCGCGCTCCGCCTTGGGCTTGCCGAAGACGTTGTCGTCCTTCTTCAGGCTGTCAATCATGACCATGTAGGCGGGATTTAAAAATCCCTGTGTAACGGCTTCTGTCCGGACGGCTTGGATAATCTCGAAGATGTGCTGGTGGTGATAGACCCCGCACTGTTGTTCGCAGGAGAGGCAGCCGGTGCAGGTATATATTCTATCCAGTATGTCTTCATCGTCCATGGTTAATTCGCCTTCAGAAATAGCCTTGGCTATGGCTATTTTTCCGGATGGGTAGTAGGACTCAAGCTGGTACATTTCACCGGCAGGGCAGGCCGGGACAAATATATCAAGGACATCCTTGCAGGTGCCGCAGCGCGTGCATCCATATATCCACTCTTTTACATCGTCAAGTGCCATTTTTTCCTCCTTCGTATCCTATAAATGCCGGTTACTCTGGAGGCGCACCCCATCTGCCCGGATTCATGATATTATTGGGGTCGAGCATCTCCTTGATTCTTCGGTTAAGTCTTACCCATTCGGGATCGGCCCGTTTTTCCAGCGTCCGTATTGCATGAACTGGTGTTTTATAGGGGATAAAACCGTTCTCGATGACCATCTCCAGTTGCTCTTTCCACAAAGCCCCGATTTTCTTTACCTGTTCGGGGTCGCCCTTATCGAAAGGTAGCACCCACCTCAACCCGGCGTAATGCCCTTCCGCCATAATCCGGGTATAGGAGGTACGCGTAAAGCCGTATTTATCCTGGATTTCACAGCCTTTTTTGATAGTACTGAGCCAGTTGCTCATGGGACCATAGGCGCCGACCCATGTTAAACCGCCACCGGCGCCGAGCTGTCCTACTATCTGAAATGGTAATCCCGGCGTTGTGCTCGGTGCCCTCTCGGGGCCTATCAGCTTAACATCTTTTAGCTCTTCTCTGACTATTCTCTCGATTACTTCGACCTTGGCGTTCAGTTCGTTCTCGGTATTCCCCGTAATCTCCGATAATACTATAAATTCTGGGTCGCCAGATGCCTTTTTCTGTGCTGGATAGAAATAAGCCTTCAGATGTGTTTCTGCGGCTTTTCGGTCGATATTCAAAATCGTAAAGGAGGTGCCGATAATATCGTCGGGGATGCGGGTTCGCGCCAGTAGCTTCAAAGCCTTATAGGCGCCCTCGAAGTCCATAAACAGGAATGAGAGCGATGTCGCGTGTTTTGGCCTGGGCCATAGGCTCACGGCCATCTTCGTAATAACGCCGGTAGTACCCTGCCACCCCAGGAAAAGACCGGACAGTTCGGGGAGGGGGACAAATGACTGCCACCCTTTACTTACCGCACAGGAGCCGATTTTTACCAGTTCTCCCGTGGGCAGGACTACTTCCAGTCCGCTAACCCATTCTGAGGAAGTACCGTATCTAAAGGATAAGTTGTCGAGTCCCTGCATCAGGGCATTGGCTATGACGCCGGTAGAAGGGGGCGAAAAGGCATAACTATACATCAAATCGGGGTGGTGTCTGGTGAGGTAAGCTTTCATGTGGCCAAACGTTACCCCCGGCTCAACCACTGTATACATGTCTGTTTCATTTACTTCCAGGATTTTATCCATCCTCTTAAGGTCAAGCGTTATGCCTCCTTTGAGGGGGATGGTCAGGCCGCCGATATTTCCACCGGCAATATAAGGGATGACTGAAGCCTTCTCTTTATTGGCAAGTCGGACGATTGCCTGTATCTCCTCCACCGTTTTCGGCAGTACTACGACGTCAGGCCATCTCGGTTCAGCCTGGGTCATGTCTTGAGAGTAGATAAGCAGGTCGGCCGGGTTGGTGGAGACAAACCCGCTCCCGACAATTTTCTCAAGCTCCGCAATCAAAGCACTTTTTACCGCTTCTATCATTTTCCTGACCTCCTTTCATTTATCATCTCTTAACGGTAAGGATGTTACCTTCATACAGGATGGAGTTACTATGTCATTACGGGGCAGGCGAAACCTTACCATGAAACGTTAGGGGGATATTATTTCACCGCCAGGTTCATCGCCATGATACCGTGATGTCATTTACCACCGCGGTATTTTTTAATACCTTCGCCAATAGGATATGACATCATGAAAAATATCTGTTTAGTGATATTGCGGATTATCATTGGGCCTTGCTCCACTTCAGGTGGGATATACGCCCCAAAGCTTTTATTGATTATATGCTTTTCACCGCCGACCCAGAGTTCGACTTCGGCACAGAGGTCTGTGATATCGTCGTAGTTCATGGCACTGAAAACGATGGATGTGCCGTGGGGCAGAGTATGCGCGTCCATCATCAGCTGGCCTGCGTTTGACTTATCACCCGGCAGCAACCACCTGGTATCACAGCCGAACTCGGCACCGGGAATGACAGTCTCGTCAATGTAGGCTATAGTACGCGTGTATTTGGGGTCGGTCTCGCGTATGTAATCTGGTTTCTTTCCATGTGGTTCATTACCGTAGACGATATATTTTGCGTTTCTAAATTCGCCAGTTTTCCTTTTTACTATTTCAGGTGGCTCTGCTTTCTCGCTCGCTGGCTTTTCTGATTTTTCATCTTTCTCTCTCGTGTATACCCCGCCCGGTCCGGAGGTCCAGTGGCAAACGGGTCTGGTAGTGACTTTGCCGCCTGTACCCCTCGTAGGCATATGCAACATGCCCGCCGGGATATAGGCGACCCAGCTTCTATCCAAAGGTATATCCTCATCCTCAATCAACATCCCCATACTGCTGGTGTCCTCCGGGTTGTCAGGGTCGGTGCCCCACCAGGAGAGCAGCTCGGGAAAATCGTGGGCATGGGGGAACATTGGCGTGGGGTTTGCCGTTCGCTTCATCGCCTCTTCCCAGGATATCAGGTTCGGGTAGGACCGAGGCCAGATCCAGGTGGATTCGCCGTAATATGCGCCCGGGATAACCTCATCGTCAATCCATAAGACATGTTCCATGCCTATGTGTAAGCCTTCAGCCGCGAGCTTATCTCTTTCTTCCGGGGTGGGGCCGGGTAACATGTGCCTTTTCTTGAGTTCCGTGCAGATATACTTGTCGTATTTGCCCATTTTCACTTTCCTTTCTTATTATTTGTTATTCATATTAAACCTGGACAAATCCCCGGGGATGATAGCTGGTGTTTAAAGTCTCTCCCTGAGTTGTCCATGTAATCTCATCCGTACCTGCGGCCGATACTATGTCGTCGCCGCCAGACTAGGTGGTATGCCCTGATTATATCACATTTTCCCAGGTCGGCGATGAATATGGCCGGTTGGGAAACGGTGGAAGATGCAGGTAGAGAGGCAAAACTGTTCCATGTTAACCTGGAGCAGGGTGTGGGCAAAGCCTTTTACATACCTGCTTACCGTAACCGAGCATTGAAAAGGCTATCTATTCTGCAGACACTTTTAAATAACGCTCTCTATACTCCTCCTTGGAAATTCTCATCACTCATTATCTCCAGCACTGCTTCCTTCCCTGAGATAATCGGCAGTATCAGGTGTGACTGGTGTTCTCTATTCCGGTAAATCTTATGAAGCGTGGTTTTGGAACTGTTTAGATGGGGATGATAGTGAATCTGTATCTCGGGGTCTCTGGGTGATTCCAGGCTCGCTATCTCCAGTTTAATTCGATGACCTGCTCTAAAAACATTGACAATATTGCCCAGGCCTATGGCATATTCGTTTATATCACCCGGTTTAACAGGCTCCGCGCTGGTATGGGGATGATGAGGGCTGTAGGGTTTTGACTTAGTAGTATTTAAAGCCCGGTGGGATGCCTTAAGCCAGCCTCTGGATACAGGCATCTCCTGACCGGTTGGTGATACATCGGATAGTTTGACTATCCAGTTAGTGTCATCCTGGTCAATGGAGGCAAACAGGTTCAGAGAGGCCGACCCTATCACCTCCAGGTCCGCCGGCAAGGCAGGGCTGATATATTTGATTGAATCTCTCTTGGTGGACAGGTGCAGCGGTTGCTGTAAGAAGCAGTCAGGCTCCGGTTGAAGAAGCTCAGGCTCAAAGGAAAGCCCTTCCCAGCGACGAAGGTAGCAATCAGTATATTCAATTCCCTTTAAAGGCCATTCCTTCTCATAACGGTACCGGTTGGCTCCCGGGACAAACAGCTTGATGGGCGGCTCATCCATAATACCGGTATCATTACCCTTAAGCCAGTGGTCGTACCACCTTATGATTAATTCTATGTCCTCTCTCCAGGGGCGCTCTTCGGGTCCGGTGGGTTTTACGAAGAGCTTTTTAATGGTATTTATGCCGATGTAAACGTCCCAGAAGCCTTTGATTCCGCCTACCTTTCCGATTATATACGTAGGTACCTTTATCTTATCGAAGAAGGGATAAATCGACTTGTCCTCCCAGTAAGGACCATCGAATGGATTCATTACCATATCAAAGAAGCTGGGATTTTTCTGAGGATATTTCAGCAGGTGATAAATATTAGGGTAGTTTTTGATGTCGGGATGGTTTAAAAGTTCATTACGCCGTCGCTCGAATTCATCTTTGGGCAGGGTCTTCATCATCTCCGATACGGCATTTTTGGGCGCAAAACCGCTGGTGCCGTGGCGGCCGTCCCATAACCCGTACATGAACAGATTGAGGACACCCCCCGAATAGGCAAAATCGCGATAAAAATCAGCCGCTATGTGGGATGAAAAAATAGCTTTAAGGTGCGGAGGCTGCTGGATAGCAACCTTTAACTGCATTATGCCATAATAGGAGTATCCTATCATACCCACGTTGCCGTCGCACCAGGTCTGTTTGGCTATCCATTCTATAATGTCAGCGCCGTCTATCCCTTCCTGTTGCGTCCCCATTCCGGTAAATTCACCTTCCGACTGACCGGTACCTCGGGCATCGGCGATAATATGGGAGTAGCCCCTCGGCACGATGTTGGGGGTATCGCCAGCTTCTATGTTACCGTCCCAGACGGCGCTTTTATTTAGTGGCTGCGGCGGAATCAATACTTCCTGCAGTTCTTTGCCGTAACCTCCCATAGCAAACAGAGCCGGGAACTTGCCTCTGGCATCCGGGCGATAGATGTTCACCGCCAGGTGGACTCCATCCCGCATAGGTACAAAAACATCTTTTTCCACTCTGATGCCATACTCGGGCTGACTTATGAGTTCACGCCAGTCTTTTTTCATTTTTCGCTCCTTTCGTCTTTTATGCTTGCGTATTTACGTTTGTCTGCTTGAAATCTGAAATGCTCTTTCCCAACGATTAACCGGTGTATCGGGTGCGGTATAACTAATATAGTGATTGCCGTCATGATTGTCAATTCAAGAATATCGATACAGAGTGTAATAGCTCCATAACGCCTTTTGTGTCACTATCTAGCCGAAATAATACCAATTTCAGACCGGAAATGACTTGACTTTGTATTATCATAGGTGTATAAATCATATGCGGCTGAAATATACGTTTAATAAAGATAATCAACGAAAGGATTTGGCGTTAGATTTCGTGGACAGGTAAGGTCTTAATTCCTTCAGCCCTGAAGGAATTAAGATTGTAGTGTGGTTAAAATGTCTTGTATCCTTGTATATAACTAATCCCATCAAACTGTCCAATGCGGTGTTTGTTGTCAGGGTGTCTTCCTGTAGAAGCATGTTATCCACCGCAGATTCATTGCTTTTATGATAAATAAATCAAAACGTAGATTTACACTAGCAACAGTATTATTCATGGTAACTACTATGCTTGTTGCCATGACCCCTCAAATTATTCTTGCCCAGGATACGGATGGTGATACTGACTGGTCTATTGAACTTTGTGATTCAATATTGGCCAGATATACACCTCAAGACTTTGGAGAATGGGATTATCCTCAAGGATTAGTGTTGGAGGGCATGTGGAGGGTTTATCAGAGGACAGGCAACACTGATTATTATAACTTCATTAAAAACTGGGTAGACAGGTTCGTAAATGGCAGCGGCTTGAACGGCGTTACCCTGAACAAGCTTGACAATATGATGCCGGGCGTACTGCTGTGCCACCTCTATGAGCCAACCGACGAAAGCACGTACAAGTACGGTATCGCCGCCCAGCAGATAAGGAACAGTATTGATACTATTCCCTGGCCCAGGACATCCGATGGTGGTCTGGTACACCGTACATATGATCCCTGGGATACCCGGCTTTACCTGGATGGTGTTTTCATGCTGACGATTTTTCTGACCAACTACGGCGAGGTATTTGATGACGCTGAATACTGCAATGATGAGTGCGCGAACCAACTGCTAATATACAACAACCACCTGAAATACCCGGCGACAAAACTCGCCTGGCACGCATGGGATGAGACCCATTCGGCTCCCTGGGCCGACCAAGATACAGGTCTCTCACCCGAGGTCTGGTGTAGGGCATTAGGCTGGTATGTGGTTTCGTCCATCGAAGTTCTTGAGAAACTTCCCACCGACCACGCCGACAGGCAGGCCATAATCGACACACTTGTCGAGCGCCTCGAGGGCATCAGGGATTATCAGGACAGCGCAACCGGCTTGTGGTACCAGGTCGTGGACAAGGGCGATCGGACAGATAACTGGGTGGAACAGTCCAGCGGATGCCTGTACACCTACGCATTGTCTAAAGCTATAGATGCAGGCTACGTAAGCAGTGCCGACTACTATAGCACGGCTAAGAAAGGGTATGAGGGGATTCTGAGCAACATAGAACTTGATGAGACAGGTGAAACGATATTTTATGGTACCTGTTCGGGCACCGGTGCGTGCCCTTCTTACCAGGATTATATCGACAGGCCGCAGGTAACCGATGATAATCACGGTCAGGGGGTGTTCCTGTTTGCCAGTGAGCAGCAGATGACGAAGTATACTGACCTGAGGCAGTTATGCCAGGCAGAAAATGGAACCTTAAATAACGCCGCAGCGGAGACGACGAATCGGGGGTTCACCGGCGCCTCGTATGTAAATCCCGACGATGAGGTGGGCAGCTATGTAGAGATGATGGTAAATTCAACTTCTGCCGTAACGAAGACCCTGGTAATCAGGTACGCCAACGGTACTGTTAATGATGTGCCTATGGAGATTAGGGTCAACGGTGACAGTAGCAGTACTTCGTTTACTCCCACAGGCGCCTGGTCAGCCTGGAGAGCGCAAACCATTGATGTCCCGCTTGACGCCGGGGACAACATTATAAGATTAGAGTCCATTACCTCCACGGGGGGCCCGAACCTCGACTGGATTGCGCTCGATTCTACACTACCCGGCAATATGTCGACTGTGGTAGGCGGTCTCTCCCTGGTTCCAACATTCAGGTCTATTAGCGTCTACTCAGATTTCAGTGGTGATGATGATGGGGACAACCAAGCAGTTCTTGAATACCGCGAAGCTGGATCTGACGTGTGGAAGCCCGGTATACCTATGACAGTAGACAGAAGAGAGATGCTGGCAAAGTGTAACTACAGCACTGGGGAAACCTACTATGAACCCAATCCCTATGAGGATCAGTGGCGAGCGATTATCTTTGCTCTTCAATCATTCGCACAATACGAGGTTAGGGTTATTTACACCGACCCCGACGGTGTGACTGGCACCAACCCGGTAACAGACACAATCAGAACTCTCAACGACACCCCTCCATCTGCTGGCAGAAACATTTATGTCTCCACATCGGGTGATGACGGAAACGAGGGCCTGACAGTATCAACTCCCGTCAGGACCCTCCAGCACGCCGCCGACATATCTCAGCCAGGCGACACAATCCAGATAATACCGGGGACATACTTAGGCAGTGTCGACCTGAGCGTATCGGGGCTGCCGGACAACTGGATTACTTTCCAGAGCTATGACATGCAGAACAAGGCGATAATCGACGGTCAGGGAATCGTGGGTTACAATTTCCATCTGAACGGAGAGAGTCATATTAGATTCAGTGGACTTATTCTAAGCAATAATGGGACGGGTAATCAAAAGAACATACTCCTCGACAGTTGCCATGACATCATTGTTGAAGACTGCGACATGTATTTTTCGGGACAGCAGTGGGGTAGCTGTAGTGTGATGATACGGAACGGGCAGAGTGAACCATACGTCGAATGCTACAACATACTCATCCAGAGGAACCATATAGAGGCAGATGATGAGGAGGCGGAAAAATTTGGGGTGTACTCCCAAGGCTATGACAATTATGGCATTGTCATTCGTCAGAACGCCTTCTACGGTAACGGTATGAAAGACGGAATCAGTGGACACTGGCACAGTGACACATTCGTCTATAACAACCAGTTTAGATGTGCTTGGGGTGACCAAATAGAGTTCGAAGGTGAAGGCATGTGCAATGCCGCATGGGGAAACACCGTGATAGCCTCGTGGCCCGCCGGTGGCGATTACCCTTGGAACAACTTGGGCACCTGTCCGGTATCAGTTGGTCCATACTACATCTTCCGCAATGTCTTTGTGGGCGCATGTGATACCGCCATAAAAATGGGAAACAGCTCCGAGGGCACAACCTATTTCTATCACAACACTATCTATACTCGGGGGACAGGCGACGGGATAGCCTTCTTTGGCAATAACCCCCGGGTGAATAACCTGATCTTACGCAATAACATCATCGACGTAGACCGATACATAGTAGAGAATTATGAGTTATCCCAAGATTGGAGCCATTGCGATTTTGACTACAACAATATGTATACCACTTCTTCTTCCAAAGCCAAGTGGCATAATATCGTGTACTATAGTTATAACGACTGGAAGGCAGCCACAGGCTACGAGTTGCACGGTATCAATGTTGAGAGCGGATTTGTTGATCCTGCCTCTTATGACTATAGGCTTCAGGAAACCTCACCATGTATAGACAAAGGTGTAGTCCTTACTGGTTTTAATGATGCCAATTCTCCGTGGCCATACAAGGGTTCTGCTCCAGATATGGGAGCTAATGAGTATAGCGTGCAGTTACCTTCAGTAACTACCAATGGTGCCACCTCAGTTGGAGCGACCACCGCTACCCTTAATGGAACGATAACTGACGATGGCGGTGGTTCCTGCGAGTATCGCTTTGAATACGGTACGGATTCAGGTGAGACTTATGCCTACAACACGGGATGGACGGGCAATAAGACCACAGGCCAGTCCTTTAACGCCGAAATCACTGGCCTCAGCGCGGGGACTGAATATTTCTTCAGGGCGCAAGCCCGAAATAGCATCGGTACCAGCAGTGGCGGCGAACTGAGTTTCACAACCACCACTGGGGAGGTAATCTCCATAACCATCGCCGACTATGGCAATAACGATATTCTTTTTGGCGTAGTTAACCCGGGAGAATCAGATAGCCCCGCTGACTGGGGAGGTTCACAGGGTGCGGTAACAATTACTATCCGCGCTGAAACCAATGTGGATGTCAGTATCCAGCTTAAGGGTACCGTTTTTTCTTACAATACCAACACAATAGATGTCAGTAACGTCAAGTACAACGACAGTGATAATCTCACTGGTGCCAGCACATTGACTGATACTTATGTTCCCTGGTATACGGTGGCACAGTCGTCAAATGACCATATTACGCAGGTTTACTACTGGATTTCCATTCCTGCCGGTAAAGCACAGGGAACCTATGAGAGCATATTTTCCTATATGGCGGTCAAGAACGGCTGAAGTTAAGTTGATGGTGAGTCTATGTCTGCTCCTCTACCGGTACGGGCACACTGGATACAATCTCGCTTACTATGGCATCAAGAGAATGTCCCGTTAGCCGGGCCTCTTTCCTGGAAATCAGGCGATGGGTGATAACAGGAACCGCTAAATATTTGATATCATCCGGTAAGACGTAGTTCCGCCCGCGAATAGCCGCCAGAGCTTGTGATGCCAAATGAAGGCCCAGTGAAGCCCGTGGGCTGGCTCCCAGTTTAATATCGTCATGGCTTCGTGTAGCCCGGCTGATGGCAACAGCATAGTTGCGAACTGATTCTTCAACGTATACCATTCGGCACAGCTTCTGGAGTTTCAATAGCTGCTCGTTTTCAATAACGCTGTTTAGACTGTCCAGGGGGTTATCCTGCTGGAAGCGAGATAAAATCGCCCCCTCCTCATCCTCAGAAGGGTAACCAAGATTTATTCTGAGGAGGAAGCGGTCAAGCTGTGCCTCTGGCAGGGGGAACGTACCCTCCAGCTCAACGGGATTCTGCGTAGCCATAATCAAGAACGGGCGTGGCAGAGCCACTGTATCTAAGTCTACGGTAACTTGCTGTTCCTGCATGCACTCCAGCAAGCATGACTGTGTTCTGGGGGTAGCGCGGTTTATCTCATCTACCAGTACTATGTTAGCCATAATCGGGCCTGGACGAAACTCAAATTCCGAAGTCTTCTGGTTGAAATAATGGATACCGGTAACGTCAGAAGGTAGCAGGTCCGGGGTAGACTGAATCCTCTTAAAGCTGCACCCCAGGGACCTGGCCACTGCCTTGGCCAGCATCGTTTTGCCAATGCCAGGAACGTCCTCAATCAATACATGCCCCCCGGCGAGTAAAGCCACCAGGACCTGTTCGATGGTCTCCTGCTTACCAACGATGACTTTATTAACATTGCTTATCAGTTTGTCCGCTGCTTCCTTTACTTCATTGACTCCCTTAACCGTTTCGTCCATCAAACTTACCTCCTGTCACCCAGTGGACATCGTTTCACATTATACCAGCTTTGCCTCAGTTGATGTAGCTCATCCTCAGTCGGTAGCCGGGCACCATAGCGTGTCCTTACATATTGCTGCGTAATCAAATCCAGGTCTTCTTCAGCTTCTGGCAGCAGACTTGCCAGCTCATAAAGGTATTCATGCGGGGTCTGAGATAACTTTCGGGGGAAGCCAGCGGTCCCTGCCCAGCGCAGAAACTGACGGTAAATCTGGCGTATAGAGGCTATCTCTGGAAGGAGCGGTTTGTCTCTAGCTTTGGAGCTAAATAACCTCCTCAATCCAAACAGCTTATGAAGCAGGCGTTTCAGAAAGCTCAGGAAATCGGCTCTGAATGCGCCCGGCAGTCGTTCATAATCCGCCCCTTCCGTGCCCGCCAGCCTGCGTCGCAGCCACCCAAATATGATGGACGCGAGCCGCCACAACGCAAAAAGGAACAGGCCGGCCATCAAGATAGTCCAGCCGAGGCGGAGTCCGCTCCGTAAGAACTCGGGCATAGTCCACCCCTTGAATTCCTCAGAGGGTACTGTTTCGGGCATGGGTACTGGCGGCGGCGACTCCGTGGGCTCCGGCTCGGGTAAAAGACTGGCGAAAAAGGCGAAAACTTTCATAATTAGTCCCCATACCCATTTGAGAGCCGCCAGAACTATCTGGAGAAAATCAGGGGTCACCACTAAACTGATAAGGAAACCCACGATAAGAATTAGACTGATGCTCACCAGTAAAAGCCCCGACCAGTGCCCCTGATATAGTCCCGATAGCCAGCTTGTACCCTCCAGGGCGTGTGCTATCGATATTCCCAGCAGAGAAAAGAGGAAAAAGGCCACAATCAGGTATATAGAATGAGCAAGTTCAAATTCCAGCTGAGAGGCAATGAAAAAGGTAATGACCAGAATAAACAGTCCGAACTGGAATTCGCTGACCAGTGTGGCGAAACTGGTCTTGAGATAGGCCAGCCGCCGTCCCAGCCACCAGATAGCGGCGGTACTGATAAGAATCAGTAGCTCTGGCTTGAATGTATAAATCACATCGGCAATTGCCCGCGGTACTGCCAGGAGCCAGGTTGTGTCTGACCATGCCAGACCGCCAAAAAGCTGGATTTTCACGATAAGCAAAACTCCCACCACCCATATCAGCCAGCTGATTATACGCAGGCAGACTGCGGGCCATCGTAGCTTTAGTAGCATCCCGTTTAAGCCGAAAGATATCAGGTATAGCAACAGAATCCCAAAAATATGAAGGCGTTCGTCAGCCACCTTATTATTCAGTAGAGCCATTAAGGCATAGAGCCAGCAACCTTCTATGCCTATCACCGCCGTATATAATATGCCTTTTTGCCAGTCGGGCTTCATCTGGTTTCTCCGCTTATTTTACTGAAGTCACCTGGCTGCCTGATATTATGCCAGGCAATGGTATGCTCGATTTCGCCACCTGCCGGCTCACCAATCTGGAGCACCATAAGTCTGTGTCCTCTCTCTTTCAGGCCAACAAGCAGGTTAATGAGTGATGGCGAAGTCCTCGAGAGTATAAGAACAAAAGTAGTTCCCCAGGGCATACCTGTCTGCTCGGCCTGCAGGAACTCCTCAAAAGGACCGCTGGCCGTGTGGGTTATTTTAGCCAGGGCTTCCAGTATTTCCACCAGCTGGCTGGTACTGCTCCCTGGCAAGATATCCACTGGCTGGCCGGAATCAGCCAGGCGCGAGTTGGCAAACAAACCTACGGGATTCCGCCGCTCAATGAGATAATCGGCTACGGAAGCAGCCGCGCTTATACCCAGCTCGAAATCATCTTCATTGTATACCTCGCCGTCACTGGCTTTGAAACTATCAATAGCTAAGAAAATCACTGCGTTAAGCGAGGTCGTTGGCTCAAAAACCTTTACCTGCAAATTCTGATGGCGGGCGCTTGCCTTCCAGTGAATGCGTCGGCGGCTGTCATGGGGACTGTAGTCACGAATTCCAATGACACGAACCGGATCCTCGAAAATGCGAAGCTCGGCAGTTGCCTCACCAATCGGGTACAGTGGCGGTATCCCCAGTTGAGCGATTGGGAATATCCTTGGATAAATAATAACGTGGTCTACCAGAGGTTGGATAATAGAACGGGGGTAGAAACCGAAGATGTCGCCTGACGTTAGAGTCATTGGCCCCAGTGTGTAATAGCCACGCTTGTTTCCGTACAGGCGTTGCTTCCAGCTTACCCCGGTATACCAGAGAAGCGCTGCCGCTTTACTCAGGAAACTAAATCCGGGTTTGCTGCCTGGTGTGAGGGAGAGGTCAGGAGCAAATCCGGTCGGTATTTCATCATCCAGCTGTATCCAGGGAAGTGGCAGGAGCTTGCGGTTGACCAGACGTAACCTCAGTTCGATATATTGGCCGGGGAAAATACGCCACTCGCTTAGCCAGCGCTCGCAGCTAACACCTGCTAATGAATACCGGCTCCATAACTTGGATATTCCGGCGGCTGACAGCACCAGACCGAGTACGATTACCAGTACTACCTGCTCATACCAAGCCGCCAGCAATAGACCTGCCAGTACAATCAGCAGACCAAACCTGCCTAAAAGATAACCCGCCGGCTGGGGTGAGAATCGCTCTTCCATTTAGCTATATTGCCATTCTTGGACTATATCTCTGTCTCATGGAAATCACTCATTGCTCTCTGCTTTTCTTACTTCGACAAGGGTCTGCTTGGGCATGGCGGTTACCAGTGGGTCAAAGGCTTTTTCCGGCTCAGTACTGTAAAGGACATTTACATTCGCGCCTCCATCCAGTAAAGGATAACCGGGCAGACCGAGCTCATCACAACCCTGCCACCACCCATGGAGGCCCATGACCGTATCCGGCCGGATACCGGGGAAATATATGGCTTTTGACTGTATCCATCCATGTGGTGACTCGACAACTACCCAATCACCGTCCTCTATCCCGCGGGCTTTCGCCGTCTCGGGGTGGATGTGTATCCACGGGTCAGGTTGAATCTCGCGTAGATAAGGCACATTTCGCAGCCACCCGTGGTTATATACCGTCGAGGTATGCGTATCAAAAAAGACCAGGGGGTACTTCGCCAGGAGCTCCGGGGTACCCGTTGGACTCTCCGGCGGTTCTACCCATTCTGGCAGCGGGTTGAACCCATTCTCCTCGAAAACCGTGTTGTAAATAGCCACTTTGCCTTGGGGAAGATACGGAGCCCCCGAAAGCCGGGGACTGGGAGTGGCGAATATCTGCTCATACTTCTCGTAGACCATGGGTTTCATCTCATAAATAATGCCTGTGGGATGTGTCCTCAGTTCTTCCATGGTCATGCCTAAACTCTCCAACTGATAGTCCATGCACTTCTCAATGCTGCCATGCCAGAAGTCGTCTCCGTACCCCATCCTGACGCCAAGGTCAATCCAGAACTCGTAATCAGACTTATAGTCACCCAGAGGCTCAATGACCTTATTTCGCGCCATAACCCAGTTACCCATACTCGTGGTGACTACTTCAAACGGGTGGTCGCATTCGTACATGGTGGCTACGGGAATCACCACATCAGCCCAGGGCATCGATGCGTTCTGCATCACATCGATAACCACGAAGAATTCCAGTTTCTTAAGCGCTTCTACTACACTCTTGCTGCCACGGGTGATTACCGTAGGCTGGGTTCCGGGAGCGATTATCGTCCTGACCGGATATGGCTCCCCGGTAAGAACGCTATTAATACAGCGGAAGTAAGCAGATGATGTACCCTCTATGAACGGCTGGAAGCAGCCGGCAATCTCCGGGCCAACAAGTTTGTCTACCCACTCCTGGGTATATCTCTCCCTAAGATGCACGGAATTTAATAATGGCATCGTGCTCCCCGTGGGCACGATATTCCCGCCAGGTCTGTCGAGGTTCCCGCTTATAGCTATCAGGATAGCAATCGCACGTACCGCATTATTAGAGTCGACGGTCTGATCGAACGCATTACCACTATGGATACATGCCGACTTCGCTGTTCCGTATAGCCGGGCTATCGCCTTAATCTGGCTCGCTGGTAACCCCGTTATCGGCTCAGCCCACTCCGGTGTGTACTTCTGTATGTGAGGAACGAGCTTATCGAATCCGTAACACCACCTGGAGACGAATTCCGCGTCATAAAGGTGCTCGTTGATGATTACATTGAGCATTGCCAGTGCCAGGGCGCCATCGGTGCCGGGCTTGATGGGGACCCAGATGTCAGCCATAGCTGCATCTGGCTGCATCTCGGGTTTTATCACTAAGAGCCTGGCACCCCTGTCCCTGGCATCAATAATCCTTTTCAGGCTACCCATTGGTCCACCGGAGTATACAGGGTTTGCGCCCCACAGCACGATTAGGTCAGTATTCTCATAATCGGCACTACCCATACCTAACATAGGGGCTCCCGTGGTATAGGCGAAGCTGAAAATCCGGGGTATTGCACAGATGCCGCTGTGACCATAGTTCGGGCTACCATGTGCTATCAGAAAACGATAGAGAAAATCACTGTAGGTTCGCCGCTGTGGCGAAAGAATGGCAAGGGACTCCGGTCCGTATTTTTCTTTTTGTTCCTTGAGCTTATTTGCTATAATGTCAAGGGCTTCGTCCCATGTAATCCTCGTGAATTGCCCTTCACCCTTCTCACCAGTGCGCTTCAAAGGGTGCCTGAGGCGTTGTGGAGAATTAACCCACTGCATGGACGCGAATGCTTTGGGGCACAGTCTACCCTTGTTCAAAGGCGACTCCTTCATGCCTTCGATTCTTACTAGCTTGCCGTTTTTCACATAACAGTTAATCCCGCAGCCCGACCACGGGCCACATAATGAGCAAATGGTCGGAATTATCTGTTCCCCTGTCTCCCTGGTATGTGCCGATTTCACCGCTTTCTCTAAATGATTTATTTCTCTAACCATATATATCCGGTCCTCTCCTGCTTACGACGCTCCAGCGTATTAGTTGATATGTTCTTCTTATAATTAATGATACCCCACGAGCAATCGACCAATCAATTTGTCTTTCCATTACTTGCATGAGATATTAATCACATACATGAGGTTATTTGTCCACTATTATATTGATGTGTCTGTTACGAATGATGGAATAGTTAAGTGGAAAAGACCAGGAAACTACAGAAGACGCGCATCCCTATAACCGGGATGAGCTGTACCACCTGTGCCGCTACTGTCGAGAAGGCTCTGGGGGAGATTGCTGGGGTGGAACAGGCAACGGTTGATTTCGCCTCGGAGAAGGCCCTGGTAGAATATGACCCCGCTGAAGTAAATCTCGCCAGGATTAAAGATACTGTCTCCCAACTGGGCTATGGTGCGGCAACCAGGAAGTCTATATTCCCGGTAAGCGGCATGACCTGTGCATCCTGCGTTGCCCGTGTGGAAGAAGCTCTTAATAGCGTTCCCGGCGTGGTTTCAGTCAACGTCAACTTGGCTTCGGAGAAGGCCACCGTAGAATATATTGAAGGAACAGAAGTGGTTGACATGCGGCAGGCCGTCAAAGACGCCGGCTATGAACTGGGAACGGAAGCGGAGACGCTGGAAGATGTTGCCACGGCTTCGCAGCGAGAAATAAATAATGTAAGAAACAGGTTTATACTGGCGGTGGTTCTCGCCGGTGCCATCATGGCACTGATGTGGATGCCCTTTTTCACGGGGAAGCCATATCTACTTTGGGCTCTGGCCACTCCGGTGCAGTTCTGGGCGGGGCTGCGCTTCTACCGGGGTGCATGGGGTGCCCTGAAGCACAGAACCGCCGATATGAACACGCTGATTGCCGTCGGTACATCAGCCGCCTATTTCTACAGCGTGGTGGCCGTGCTCTTTCCGGCTCTTTTTACGGCGGGAGGTCTGGAAGCTAATCTGTACTTTGACACTTCGGCGATGATTGTCGCTCTGATACTTCTTGGCCGTTTTCTGGAGGCGAGAGCCAAGGGACGGACCTCGGAAGCCATAAAAAAACTCATCGGCATGCAGTCGAAGACGGCTCTGGTGGTTCGTGACGGTAATGAGATAGAAATACCCGTCGACGATGTCCAGGTCGGCGACCTTATTCTAATGCGGCCGGGGGAGAAAGTGCCTGTGGACGGCATTATCCGGCAGGGGAATTCCAGTATTGACGAGTCGATGATTACGGGTGAGAGCATCCCGGTAGAGAAAGAGGCGGGTAGTGAGGTTATCGGTGCCACCATGAATAAGACGGGCAGCTTTCAGTTTGAGGCGACCAGGATAGGTAAAGATACCACCCTGGCACAGATTGTCAGACTGGTTGAGGAAGCCCAGGGAAGCAAGGCCCCCATACAGCGTTTGGCCGATGTCATTGCCAGCTACTTTGTGCCGGTGGTAATTGGCATTGCCGTTTTAACCTTCATCATCTGGTACTTTTTAGGACCGGCACCGGCTCTCACCTTTGCCTTCCTCAACTTTATCGCTGTGCTCATTATCGCCTGTCCCTGTGCCCTGGGGCTGGCGACGCCGACGGCGATAATGGTGGGCACGGGTAAGGGAGCCGAGTATGGTGTCCTTATCAGGAGTGCTGAGGCACTGGAGAGTTTACATAAGGTAAGCATTGTTCTGGTGGATAAGACCGGGACGCTGACCCGGGGTGAACCTGAGGTGACCGATATTATTGCTGCTACTCCTTACTCGCAGGAGGAGGTAATCGGCCTGGCTGCCTCGGTGGAGCGTGAATCAGAGCACCCGCTGGCTGAGGCTGTCGTCAGGGCGTCTCGGGAGAGGGGATTGGAGCTATCACCAGCGGATAATTTTAATGCCATCCCCGGGCATGGCGCTGAGGCTTCGGTTGCCGGCAAGAAAGTTATTCTGGGCAGCATTAAGTTAATCAAGGACAGGGGGCTTTCCCTTGGTGAGATGGAGAAAATATCTGGTAACCTCTGGCTGAAGGGCAGAACGGTAATGTTCCTGGGTGTGGATGGCAAGGTGGTGGGAATCATCGGGCTGGCGGATACTCTTAAGCCGGATGCCAAGGATGTGATGGCTGGGCTTCATAAAATGGGCATTGAGGCGGTTATGCTCACCGGTGATAACCAGCGTACGGCTGAGGCTATTGCCAGGGAAGTCGGTATTGACCGGGTCCTGGCTGAGGTGCTTCCGGAACATAAGGCTGGTGAGGTTAAAAAACTTCAAGATGCTAGGAATGTTGTGGTGATGGTAGGTGACGGTATAAATGATGCCCCGGCTCTGGCCCAGGCCGATGTCGGGATGGCCATCGGCACCGGCACCGATGTAGCTATGGAAACGGGGGACATTACCCTGATGGGAGGTAAACTGGAGGGTATTGCCACGGCAATCTCCCTGAGCCGACGAACGATGCGAGCTATTAGACAGAACCTCTTCTGGGCTTTTGCCTATAATACGGCTCTTATCCCGGTGGCGGCGGGGATCCTTTACCTTGCCTTCGGTAATACAGGTGTCCCCTCGGGGCTTCAGTTCATACTAGGTAATTACGGATTCCTGAATCCGATTCTGGCGGCGGCAGCTATGGCCGCCAGTTCCATTACCGTGGTATCCAACTCACTACGCCTGAGAAGCTTTAAACCACCCAGATTAATTGACTGATTACAGGAGGTGTTATCATGGCAATTGACCCGGTCTGTAAGATGGAGGTAGAGGAAAACAAGGCAGCGGCTACTTCCGAGTACAAGGGGCAGAAGTATTATTTCTGTGCCGTAGGCTGTAAGAAAGCCTTTGACCAGGACCCCGAAAAATACCTCAAAGAGCGAAAGCAATAGGATGGCTACCTACAGGAAATAGCGCTACAATAAAATCACAATAGAAGGAGGCATCTATGGAATGGCAGGATTTGCTGGCAGATGGATACGGACGTATGCCTGAGCTTATGGAGGGGGTGCTTTCCGGGCTGAAGCAGGATGATTTAGACTGGCGGCCCCGCGCTGACTGTAACAGCATCGGTTGGTTATTCTGGCATTTGACCCGCGGGCAGGATGCCCAGATAGCGCCACTGATGGGGGAGGAGCAGCTGTGGATTAAGGATGGCTGGCATGTCAGGTTCAATCGGGAGGCTGACCCCGGGGATGTGGGCTTTGGCCACACTCCTGAGCAGGTAGCCGCCTTTAAATCTCCAGATGCTCAGACGCTGATAGATTACCAGAAAGCCGTGCTGGAAAGGTCCAGGCAATACTTCCAGACATTATTAAAGGAAGACCTTGACCGTGAGCTTGATGAACCGTGGTTCCAGCCGCTGCCTACGGTGGGTGTGCGCCTGGTCAGTATTATGGAAGACGGTATGCTGCACGCTGGTCAGGCGGCCTATATCCGCGGCCTGCGCCAGGGTAAGGGATGGCAAAAATATTAGCTGATAAAACCAAAAAGCATGGCCGCGTGAAGTGGCAGAAAGGCCTCTGTGGTGTTTGTCCCGCCGGTTGCTGGGTGGAGGTAGCCCTCAGGGATGGCAAACTCGTCGATATCAGGCCGGACTCAGGTCACTCCCTGGGGACAATTTGTAGGCTGGGTGAGCATGCCCCGGAGATTGTCTACTCCAGAGACAGGCTGGGGTATCCCATGCGGCGTATCGGCGCCAAGGGCACCTACGAATTTGAGCGTATTACCTGGGACGAGGCTTATGACATTATCGTCGACAACCTGAACCGTATTAAGGATGAGTCGGGGCCGGAGGCGGTGGCTATCTATACCGGCCGTGGGGCTCAGGAGTTATCACTGTGTGATATGTTTCAGCCTAGGGGCGTGGCGGTCTCCTCGGCATCGAATATCCTTTTCCCTTTCGGCTCACCAAATACCATGGGTGTGGGCGCCCTCTGTTACGTATCACTGCATGTAATTGCTCCTCATGTCACCATGGGACGTACGGGAATTAACATGTTCCCGGATATTGAGAATGCCGGAATGGTGGTTGTCTGGGGTACCAATCCTGCCACCGATTCGCCCCCGGTAGACATGTACCGCTTGGAGGCAGCCGCACAGCGGGGAGCTGATATTGTGGTGATTGACCCCCGCCGCACCGAAACACTCGTCTGCACCAATGCTCAATGGGTTCCCATCCGCCCCGGGACCGACGGGGCTCTTGCCCTGAGCCTGATCGAAGTATTGATTAACGAAGAACTTTACGATGAAGACTTCGCTGAGAACTGGTGCCATGGATTTGAGGAGCTAAAAGCTTATACTCAACACTTTCGCCCCGAAGTGGCTGAGACAATCACTGGTGTACCCGCTGACACAATCCGCGACCTTGCCCGCCGTATCGGCAGCGCCGGTGGAGCCTGTCCTTTGATGTATACGGGGCTGGAATTTTCCAATAGTGGCGTGCAGACGGCACGCGCCGTTTTTACTCTTATGGCTCTTGCCGGACATCTTGATGTGCCTGGCGGTATCGGCCTTACCATGCTCAGTAATACCTTCCCCATTAATCATTCCTGCAACCAGGAGAATCCAAACCTCGAAATTACTGTTGGGCGGGAGCAGTTTCCCATTTACAGCAACTACCGCGGCGAATCTCATGCTATCGGCCTGGTAAACTCGGTGCTCAAAGGTGAGCCGTACCATGTGCGCGCTCTGCTTGTCCAGGGCGCTTCTCTTCTCACTTCCTGGCCACAGACACCCATCTGGCGTGAGACACTCTCCAATCTGGATTTCCTGGCCTGTATCGACCGCCAGCTTACCGCCGATGCTGCTTATGCGGATATCTTACTCCCGGCGACGACGATGTTCGAGAACGATTCCTATATGACCTATGGGCCTGTCTTCCGCCTGCGTGAGAAAATCATCGAGCCACTGGGTGAGGCGTGTAATGATTACCTCATCATGGCCGGGCTGGCCGAGCGCCTGGGCTATGGCCATCTGTTTCCCCAGACCGAAGATGGGATGATTCGGCTGGCTCTCCAGGGATCGGGCTATACCCTTGAGGATATCAAAGCAGCCGGAGGCTGGGTAAAGCTGCCTACCACCATGATGGAGTATAAAAAATGGCAAAAAGGCAGCCTGCGCCGGGACGGTAAGCCTGGTTTTGATACGCCCACCGGCAAGTTTGAAATATGGTCCACCATTCTTGAGGAATATGGCTACGAACCATTGCCCAAATACATCGAGCCGAGGGAAGGTCCACTGGGCAGTCCCGGGCTGGCACGGCAATTCCCGCTCGTTTTCAACTCCGGGGCACGCCCGACGAACGATTTTCGTTCCCAGCATCATAATACCCACGGACTGGTGAAAGATTATCCCGAACCTACGGTTGATATTAACACCCGGGATGCCGCGGCACGGGGGATAGACAGCGGCGACCTGGTGAAGGTAATGACGCTCCGGGGCAGTATGCCTTTCAGGGCGCGGGTAAGCGATGATATTATGCCTGGGGTTATTGAATGTGCCATGGGTGGCGGCACACCGGTAGGCCCCAAGGCATGGCAGGAATGGAATGTCAACGAGCTGACGGATTTAGAGAACTTCGACGGGATATCGGGCTTCCCGGTCTATAAGGCTCTACTCTGCGATGTAGCTAAAGTTAAGGCAGGTAACAAGGCAACCCGCAGCGTAGTCAGCAAGCCATTAACAGCGTACATTTCTGGCCAGACTCTGTCACCATCCCGTCAGGTAAAGGTTGGGAAAAGAATCTATCTTGATAACAATGCCACCACGCCGGTGGCTGATGCAGTACGGGAGGTGATGATGCCGTATCTGGGGGCTGCACACGGTAACCCGTCCAGTATTCACAGTGCTGGCAAAGACGCCCGGGAAGCTGTAGACAGGGCGCGCCGCCAGGTAGCCAGCCTCATCAACGCCTCGCCGCGGAGGCTCATTTTTACCGGTGGCGGCTCCGAAGCCGACAACCTGGCTATCAAAGGGGTGGCTTTCGCCGGTCGTGACCATGGGAAGCACATTATCACGACTACTATTGAGCATCCCGTCGTACTGGGCGTGGGCAGGTTCCTGGAGAAACTCGGCTTTCTGATTACGTATCTTGAGGTAGACAGGTACGGCTGGCTTGCTCCGGAAAAGTTAAGGGATGCCATCACCGACGATACTATCCTCGTCTCTATTATGCTGGCTAACAATGAAGTAGGTACAATTTTACCAGTTAAGGAGTTGTGCGCCGTTGCCCATGAGAGGGGTGTCCTGTTCCATACCGACGCTGTTCAGGCCATCGGTAAAATAAGGGTAGATGTTCAGGAACTGGGCATTGACCTGCTCAGCATCTCCGGTCATAAGTTCCGGGCTCCCAAGGGTGTCGGCGCTCTGTACGTAAAGAAGGGGATAGAACTGGAGCCGCTCATTCATGGCGGCAGCCAGGAGGGTGGACTCCGGGCCGGAACGGAGAATGTGCTGGCAATTGTAGGCCTCGGCAAAGCGGCGGAGCTGGCATCATACACATTGCAGGGTGCTGACGGGATTATGGTATTACGCGACAGCCTGGAGGCAGGCATCAGGGAGCTGGTGCCGGATGCCATGTTAAACGGTCACCCGGAAAGTCGGTTACCCAATACGCTTAACATGACCCTGCCGGGATTCCGCGGTGAGTCGATTGTTATCGCCATGGACCAGCATGGCATCGCCCTCTCCTCGGGTTCTGCCTGTAAATCAGGCTCTCCGGAGCCGACACACGTGCTCCTCGCCATGGGCAGGACGGAGCAGGAAGCTCACTGCTCGGTGCGGTTTTCGCTCTCCCGGGATACCACGGAACAGGATATCAGCGAGACGTTATCGGCACTGGCCGAGGTGATGGAAGAGAAGAACACGGTAAGGCTGATGCCCTGCAAATAGACACCGAGACCATTCATGATTTTCGTTATTTTGACACTGACATGCTAACAAGGTACTGAACGCTGAACCATTGCTGCTTGTCGGTCCAGAACCGCTCTACCTTGAATCCTGCGGCAGCCGCCATCGCTTCAAACTCGTCCAGATTATATTTGTAAGAACTCTCTGTCCAGATGCTTTCGCCTTGACTAAAAGGTATGTTCACATCATCCAGATGGACAATCTGGTCTCTCAGGCTTAGCAGGTGCATCTCGATGCGACCTTCCTCTGGATTATAGAAGGCGTGGTGCTGAAACTGCTCTAGTTGAAAATCACCGTGGAGTTCACGGTTGATTCGTTCCAGCAGATTAAGATTGAAAGCAGCGGTGATACCATCCCGGTCATTATAAGCGCTATTCAGCACAGTAGGATCCTTTTTAAGGTCCACGCCGATGAGCAGGGCGCCGCCAGGACCACATACACCGGCAATATATGACAGGAAATCCCTGGCTGGTACGGGGTCGAAATTGCCGATTGTCGAGCCTGGGAAGAAGACAACAATGCGGTCACACGCTCGCTTCAGTGCTGGTAAGTCAAAATTACTCGTGTAGTCCGCATGTACCGGCAGAACCTCCAGTGAGGGGTAGTTGACGGCAAGTTCGTCAGCTACCCGCATTAACTGCTCCCGGGAGATATCTATGGGCACATAGGCTGACTGTTCGGGCAGGTTATCCAGAAGAATGCGGGTTTTTGCGCAATTGCCGCAGCCATACTCAATAAGTATGACATTGGGGCCCAGCAGCTCAACTATTTCCTCGATATGAGCTTCCATAATTCTCGCTTCCGTACGCGGCAGATAGTATTCATCCAGAGCACAGATACGCTCGTAGAGCTGTGAGCCGCGCTCGTCGTAGAAATACTTGGGAGGCAGTTCCTTCTGTGGTTTCAGCAGCCCGCTCAGGACTTCGGCACGAAAGCGCTCGCGTGCCTGTTCTAGGTCATGCTGCCATATCTGTCCGTTCCCTTTATAGCTCATTATCGGACTATTATACTTCATGTGGTCGAATCAGTATATGGTTACCGTGCTTGACAATTTCCACAATATCATTAATATTAATAAATCATCTTTAAAAGACGGGAAGGAGGTAATGATATGAAGAGTTATGATGTCGTTGTTATTGGCTCCGGGTGTGGGGCGCTTATATCAGATGAAGCGGCCGGGCATGGCCTGGAGACTGCCCTGATAGATAAGGGACCTTTGATTGGGGGAACCTGTGTCAACTGGGGCTGCATCCCTTCAAAAATGCTGATATATCCGGCGGATAGAATCGTGGAAATGCAGGAAGGTAAGAAGCTGGGAATTGAGGTCGATATTAAAAATATTGACTTCAGTTCCATAATGGAACGAATGAGGTGGAGCCGGCAGGAAAGCCAGAAGCATATCAGAGAAGGCATTAAGCAAACGGAAAATCTGGATTTCTACGAAGGTGAAGCGCATTTTATTGCTGACTATACCATTGAGGTAAATGGGGGAGAAATCAAAGGAGAGAAGGTATTTATTGCTTCCGGCTCGCGGCTGTTTATACCGCCCATAAAGGGCCTGGAGAGTATAGATTATTTGACGAACGAGACAGTACTGGAACTGAAAGAGAGGCCTGACAGCCTGATTATCATCGGAGGTGGCTATATCGCCGTCGAATACGGTCACTTCTTCGCGGCTATGGGTACAAAAGTGACCATTCTTGAGATGGCAGACAGGCTGGTTTTATCGGAGGAGTCAGAAATATCTGAGCTTCTAAAGCAACAACTAGGTAAGCGCATGGAAGTCCAGGTAAACGCTCAGGCTGAAGAAGTAAAAGAAGGTGATGGTGGCGTTACCGTAGTCACCAGGGATAAAAATAGCGGCAGGCCCGGAAGCTTTACAGCACAGAGGATAATGATGGCTGTGGGCAGGAGGTCCAATGCCGACCTGTTGAAAGTGGAAAATACAGGGGTAGAGCTGGATGCAAGAGGTTTTATCAGGGTTAACGAATACATGGAGACAAGTAAGAAAAATATCTATGCCGTGGGCGATGCCAACGGCCAGCAGATGTTTACTCATATGGCTAACAGAGAGACGGCTATAGCCGCGCAAAACGCTTTTCATGATGCCCGATGGGCGGTAGATTACTCTATCGTTCCCCATGCTGTCTATTCACATCCTCAAATCGCGTCGGTCGGTTTGGGTGAAGAGAAGGCCAGGAAAGAGCACGATATCGTTGTCGGCAGGACGAGGTATTTTGATGTCGCCAAGGGCGAAGCTATGATGGAAACGGAAGGCTTTGCCAAGGTCATCGCTGAAAAAGATGGCAACCGAATACTCGGCTTCCACATTATTGGGCCTTACGCCCCGGTGCTTATCCAGGAAGTAGTCAACGCCATGACCACGGGAGGCCATATTGATGAGATAAATCAGGGTATCCATATTCATCCCGCCCTTTCCGAACTGGTACCGACTGCAATTAATAGTCTCGGGCAATCTTAATAATAATCAAGCTCTAATCATCATCGATATTTAACACCTCTGGGCGCATGGACGCATGGCGGGAGCTGTGAAATACTATGAAAATGATGGCTCATTGGTGGGGGGATAAAGGGGTTGAGTTAAAAGTCTCTCATGTCTTACCTTTCTGCCTCACTCAAGTTGTAGTATAATATTATTAACTATAATAATAATTTAGAGTAATGTTCGGAGGACTCAAATGGGCGAGATAAAAAGCGCCGCCGAAATAGCCAGGGAGAAGATAGAGAAACTGGGCGAGGTAACTGAAGAAGAGCGCCTGAAGTGGAAGTATGGGCCGGAGGGAGAGAAGCTGGCGGCCAGATATATCAAGACGGACTGCAATCTGGTCAATGAGCTTAATAAGTATGAGGAAAAGGCAAGGAAACTCGTTATTAAAGGCATTAATGGTATTCTCCTGAGAAATATCAGTTTGCCCAGGAATGATGCTGCCAGTAAAGCCACGAAAAAAGCCTTGGAAGGTTTAAAGGCAATAAAGAATGATAAGGTGGCGGTTGAGAATGTTTTCAGTAAAATCGGGCATATCATGGAACACTATACTCAGCAGGGAGAGCAGCAGAAAAGGCAGGCTTACGAGTCGCTGAAGAAGGAATTCGAGGCCAAGATACAGCAGGCGATTAAGCAGCAGATGGGTGTAAATGCTCAGATGAAGATAGATGTAGAAAGGCAGCCGCAGTTCCTCGAAGAGTGGCAAAAAGTACAGGCTCAGATGGAATCGCAGTACCTGACACTGCTGGAAGAGTACAAACAGGAACTTGCCGCCATAGATTAGGGATTACAATGAGTATTGACGATGACAGAGTTGAATATGCTGCCCGCCACACCGAGATATTGAGGCATCCGAAACAGCATCTTTCAACATTCGGCGTAACCAACATATATTATTACCTAGTAACAAATCCCGTGTACTCGGAGCTGGTTGGCGACGTTAACGAAACAGTTATCAGAGAGGGCAGGGTTATCGCCGAGAGGCCGAAGATTGTAACCCCCTATTATCTTACACATCTGGAGGGTTTCAGTTACGATGCCAGGAGATATTTTGAGACGTTGCTCAGGATGCATGGCGCCGATACTCCCGGACTTTTTTACACCTACAAAAACGAGCCCAAAGGGCTCAACATAGTCTCGGACGACTGGCCGGCGGTGGTGGACAGGCTGAATGAGGAGATTGACAAGAAAGGTGACCCGCTGGCTTCTATTATCAGGGGGCAGGATGACCTCTGGGATGTGTCCCTGCTGAAGTTTATCTACGAGATTACCAGTCGCTCCGTCCAGAGTAACATCACTCAACTTGGCTCTAGAGGCCTTCTGGGTATGAGTCACGGCGGTATTCCGGTTGGCGCCAGGCAGAGAATCGAGGAGCTTTTTGACCAGGTAGCTCAGGGCGAGTGTCCGGCACATGAATTGGAACTGGAGCTTAACCGCTGGGGCGTTTTTGAAGAGTATCAGGACAGGTTTTTCACACTGGTTAAAAAGGGGAAATAGTTAATAAAACGTAGTCCATACACTATAGATATGTGCTCAGTATCAGATAAAGAAGGTTCTTTATGAAAGTTTCAGTAATAGAGGCCAGAGACCTATCCGAGGCATGGTTTCTCTGTCTGCAGAGGACACTGACAGACGGATATGAATACAGGATAGATCGGGGCAGTTACGCCGGTCAGAAGCGCATGGAACTGGACCTGGCGGTTGTTCAGGTAAGTTATCCCGCGACAAGGCCTTTAGTACCTGATGTGCCCCAGGGCGTGCCCCCGCCCAGCACCATGGAATACGTGGAAAGCTATCTTCCTTACCTGATAACGGCTCACCGAAAAGAAGGTGAGCAGTATACCTACGGACAGTACCTGGAAAAGCAGATAACCGAAGTAATCAGGATGTATCGGGAGGACGGCCACAATACCAATCAGGCTTTTATGGCCGTAGGTGATGGGCAGTCTATCTATCTGGCTGACCCGCCCTGCCTGCGGATGATTGATACCAGAATCCGGGATGGCAGGCTTAATTTCATTGTCTATTTCCGGTCGTGGGACCTGTGGGCTGGCTTCCCGTCGAACCTGGCGGCGATTCAGCTCCTGAAGGAATATGTGGCGGGTGAAATAGGGGTTGAAGATGGTGAGCTTGTAGCCATGAGCAAAGGCCTGCACCTCTATGAATATTCCTGGGACCTGGCTAAAGTTGTCCTTCATAAGTGAATTACAGGTAAGCTAACTGAATGGCGCCTGTTAATCATTCCATATTTTTAGCGGAGGTTAGAGATGGAGCAAATTGAAGCTGTAGCAGATATGATTGTGGAATCGAAGAAAATCGTTGTCTTTACCGGCGCTGGTTTCAGCACTGAGTCAGGTGTACCTGACTTTCGCAGTCCGGGCGGAGTCTGGGATACGTTTGACCCCAACGAGTTGAATTACCAGAATTTCCTGAGCAGCGAGGAAATACGGGGGAAGTACTGGCGGATGCATAAGATGATGTGGGAAACGATAAGAGAAGCTAAGCCCAACGCCGGTCACTACGCAGTTACCGAGCTTCATAATATGGGTAAGCTGGACTGCGTTGTTACACAAAATACCGATGGACTGCACCAGAAAGCCGGTGTCCCTGATGATAAGGTACTGGAATTGCATGGCACCATGCAGTGGGTTGATTGCCTCGAATGCGGGCAGAGGTACCCCAGGGGTGATGTCCATGATAAGATGTTGGCCGGTGAATCGGTTCCCCGCTGTGATAGCTGCAGCGGTCTTTTAAAACCGGCTACAGTTGCTTTCGGTCAGATGATGCCGCAGCGGGAAACACGTGAATCCGAGGTGAGGTCTTCCAGCTGTGACCTGTTCCTTGCGGCCGGTTCATCGCTCGTGGTCTATCCCGCGGCGCAAATGCCGGTGATTGCCAAGCGCAGCGGCGCCAGACTGGTTATCTTTAATCTTACACCCACACCTCATGACCACCATGCCGATATCGTCATTAACGAGAAGACGGGGGAGACCCTTTCCCGGATAGTAGCGCGGGCAAAGGAAAAACTGCAAGCATAGTTCTGCCTGGTTTCTACCCGGGTTCCTGAAGTGATATTAGGGAATTGAGTTGATTAAATCCCAGTTCAAAATCGGCCTGTTGTTTATGGCGATATCGTTTCTGCTCTGTTCGTTCGTAACAGGCTGTGCTCTAAATAAAGACTTTGACTGGCACCTGCGTAACATCACCAAACCATACCGATTTGATATTGTAAGGTGGGAGTTTGAAGCTTTTGGCGCGGAGGCTGGTAAAATATTCAGCCGGAAGCAACGTAGCTCCGGTGATGGTGTGGAAGAAGTCACCGCGTATTTTGCTAACATAGCCCGGATAAAAAAACTGGAAGCTGAGATAACGGCGGTTGAAGCGGGGAACAGGCAGGGCGACCTTTCGACGCTTGAAGATGAGCTGAACGGATTATATCAGCAGAATGCGGAAATGGTCGATACTGTTGAGATGCTGCTGGAGACACAGATAAGGGATGTCTTATCTCAGGAGGGTATCTTCAATCCGTTGGATAAATATGTAAGGGTTGGAATCGGTTTCCCGCCGGTCAACTTCGAGCTAGGGAGGCCGCCTCACCTGCTTGTTATTTCTCCTAGGGACAGGATAGAGAGCATGAGGGAAGTCCCTCTCCTGCCAGAGATGAGTACGGGGGATATGGAGAGCATTGAAGCTGATGTTGACAGCTTGGGAGTCTCTTCGCTGGTGGTAGCGCTGGGTGGCATGGCCACCTACCCGAGCTATGTTACCGATAAGGCTAGCCTCCGGTTTACACTTGATACTGCCACTGAGGAATGGCTGCATCAATATCTGGCCTTCAAGCCCCTGGGTTTTCGGTATGTGCTGGATTTGACCGGTATCAGACGCGACTATGAAATAGTCACCATGAATGAAACGCTTGCCGGCATGGTAAGCAAGGAGATTGGTGAAATAGTATATGAAAAATATTACGCTCCGAAAGAAACAGGAGATATAGCACCGGAAGCGGCAGAATCAGGGTTCGACTTAAATCAGGAAATGAGGGAAATCAGGCGAGTCGTTGACAGCTATCTTGCCCGGGGTGAAATCGAGCAGGCCGAGGAGTTCATGGAGCAGAAACGACTCTATCTGGTTGAAAACGGCTATCATATCAGGAAACTGAATCAGGCCTATTTTGCCTTTCACGGTGCTTATGCCGATAAACCAACCTCCATCAGTCCCATTGGTATTGAGTTGAAGCAGCTTAGAAGCCGGAGCGATTCGTTAAAGGACTTTCTGGAGACCGTGGCGGCGATGACCAGTCGTCAGGAACTGGCCGAGAGCCTCAGATGACGGTTACTGGTGCCGGGTCGGGACTTGCTGGTAATTGACAGCTACCTAGACGATACGAAACAGGACTAACGCAGTACTTACAGCCTTTTCCACTAATGGACTGTGGTGACGTTCGTAAATAATATCAACCACTTCAAACTCCTCCTCACAATTGGCCAGCCAGGTGTTAATTTTACTTTCCATGTCTTTAACCGTATTGCTCCTGAATATCTTTACCCTAAGGTCTCGAGCTCTTATCTGATATGACATGGTTCTTATCTCCTGACTATAATTTTAGCAGAATCAGCTTCGGATAGCACCTAATCAGAAGGCATGACGGCATTTTTATCTGGCTGACTGCGGGTCAAGCGGGGTTTTTGTTTCAACCACTGGGCCGGGCAGGTTAAGGGATTGAAACATACATCGTATTCAACCGGGTTTATGACCCGCAACTCTATCTTAGCGGCCACGCTTAGCAGTCACAAATGTCGTCACCAGGACTCCCATTGTCACCTAAGGGGCTGCCGCTGTTAAGTAGGGCTTCAGGTTCCAGAGTCTCTGACTTTACTTCAGGTTTTACGTAAGGTTCTTTAGCCATGTTATCACTTCCTATGCGAGATATCTTAAGGGCTTGTCTGCTAACTTGCCCGGCCAGTGGTCTTTTTAATCTGTTTCATGATGCCAGCCCGCACCAGTTCCTCAATAATCTCTCTGACATCCGCATGGGCTTCCTCGAAGGAAACATCAAAACGGTCACAAAGCTGTTTGGCGATTTCATCAATTCCGCACCCATCCTCACATATATCCCATATAAAGGCTGCCGTCTTGTTCAATACATGCGTTGCCCGTCCGTCATTCCTAATCACCACCACGCGGTCGCCAATTCGATGCCAGATGGCATCTTCGACCCGTGCCGCACCACTTGTCATCAGTTCCATTCCTCTCTTCCCTGTACTCCTTCAAGTTCGCCGGTTATCTGCCAGAGTGATTTTTCGTCCAGATTAAACTCGAGCTCGTAAACCGGAATAGCTCCGGTCACCTCGGCACTGAAGTCGGCTATCATGGAGTAGACGGACCTTTTATCCTTCTGGCCGATACATACTGGTGATATTATCTGGCGCATGAAACGTAAATGTGCGGCAACTTTATCAAGGTAATGCAATGCCGTTTTGTTGCTCTGTTTGAGCAGGAGAATGCAACGTAAAGGTGCCGCTGTGTTCCGCCCTGGCAGCAGGTCGCCAATGATAGGGGCGCTCTGAATTGTGATGCTATTTCCGCCAGGGGATGGGCGAGACATCAGCAGCATTTCATCATTAATTACCTCACCATGCCGTTCACCACAAAGGCGGGCAATTGTTGACTTCCCGGCATCGCTGGGTCCGGTGAATACCAGTGCATGTCCGTTACGCAGGATACCACAGGCGTGTACCAGCATCGCCGGAGGCCTGCTGTCGTATTTTATCTTGCATGCCGAGTAATAAGCTGCTGTAAGCAACTGGTTGAGGTGATTGCTTTCCATGTTCGGGTCCACCAGGCTCCTCTCACCGGTAATGGTGATTGTGCGGCGCGCTAGGTCGTACTGGCCTCTCATTATCCTGCTGGTAGTCCGGATACGATTTCCTTTATGCTTGTATCTGGTCGTGGAGAGGGCTGTGGATAAATCTTCAGGGCTCAGTCGGTTGACTGGTTTCATTTCTATAGTTACGTCTGTGGGTTCGTCGGTAAGGAAGTCATGGTACAGGCGCTGCAGCTTATCATAAATTTCATTGTCCTGGCACCTTAGAGCACAGGAAACACTGCCCATCTTAATGCTAAGTGCGTGGTTGGAATAAGTCTTGCTCTGTTTTGGTTTAAATAGAGTCCGCATTTCCACTGGTTTCCCTGTTTTTATACGATGTATTTTTACCCTTGGAGGGGCCGGGTATGCCTTGATTACTTCTTTAGAATACATTATCACAGTTAATATGCAGGTAGCAAAGGGTGAAAAAACGGTAAGAATTTGTAATTTTTTCCACAAGTGAGAGTAACCGCTGACATATCGCTTTCAACGGCTGGCGGTTAAAAAACTGGAATTTACGGAATATTAACAATATTTTAGGGGATTTTTAGGAGTTGTTTACAATGCAGTGTGTATTATTGAGTTTGGGATAACAAAAGGTAGTATTGTAACCGAGGAGGCAAGATATGTTACCTAAAGATGAGATGATGCCGATGTTAACTGTGAAGGATGTGGCTCGTCTTTTACATATCCATGTCAATACGGCCAGACGCTGGAGTGACCAGGGTATCCTGAAGTCATATCGCATTACTCGTCGTGGTGACCGTAGATTTCGGCTGGAGGATATTACTCGCTATCTTGCCGAGTTCAATGAGTTTGGTGTAGACGAAATCGGTAACAGAGAAACCAGTCAAGCCTATAAATAACCGGCGAGGAGATATAATATATCGTTACTAATATTCTCTTTGCCGATAATTGACGACCTTATAAAAAGGATTTGCAAAGCTTTCCAAACAGTAAATTTCAAGCAATTACGTGATTGTCAGAATACGAAGCGTGCCACTTCTCTCCTGAGGCGATTCTAATTATATAGCGCCCCGAGGCTGCGCAAAATACCACCACTATCCAAGTTACTGTCCTCAGCCATGCAACCCTTTTCTGGGGGCCACGAAACCTGGAGAGAACCGCCATTGTCTGGCTAACCTTCTTCATTACCAGACTATGGATAAGGGCTGAAGTCTCCAGCCTCAGCTTCTCCGACTTGATTGGAGAGACAAAGGTCTCTTTACTTATCAGTAACTCAAGCGCCCATCGACGCCAGACACCGGGCTTCAATGCCTTGATTATGGACGTGTGTACCGGTGCTCCAAGCAGTTCTTTAGACCGCTTCAGGCAATAGTAGACGCTAGTTTTAATTCCCCAGGAATGGGCTGACTGTACAATGTAGCTCCAATCCAGAACATCGTCATACTTCTTTATTAGCTCGGTAATGTCGCACAGAGACTTTAATAGATGGTTCTCCTGCTTGATGAGATGGTTAGACAAAAACAGGAGGTTATCCTCCGGAGAAAGTCCCCTGGTGGTTACTCCCTGTATCTGTAGCGGCTGAGCCCGACGCCAAATCTCCTCCTGCGGAACAGCCACCAGCTTTGTGTCATCCAGATTCCAGTGAAGTTCGATGAACAATGGAAATTGCGCTTGCTTGTAGAAGGGTGCTTCGTGGAAATGATGATCCCATCCCAGTGACGGAACAGATTGCTTATAACCCATCTCCAGGAGAAGAGAACTGGCTAGGGGTATTTCCTCAGGTTTCACCAGAATATCCATATCGACCATAGGGCGCAAGCCGGGATTTCCATATAGTTGTTCGGCAAGGACAGCACCCTTTAGGGTTATAGTTGCTATTCCGTGTTGGCTGAACTTGGACATGACGTTTTCAAGCTCAGCAGAAAATATCACGTTCCTGTATAGTGTGTTGTTATATATCTGGTTCATCCGTTCTAAGAAAGGTTCTGGTACCTGTTCGCCGAGGCCACTGGTGACGAGATTATGGGCAATTAGCGATGTTACGCCGTGAAACTCTGCCAGGTCAAGTAAATAACTCCAATCTACAGTTCCTTCCAGAATTCGGATAGTTTTTTCTTTCCTTTCGGTGGAAATGCTGGCGGTGGTGCAGAGCAGCAAGATATCTCTAGCTGCCCGCCGTCCGGCTAGAGATGAGCCGTTATGTCCTATCGGTTTTTGAATTTTCTCATCTATAATATCGTTTTGTGGCATTATGCTTACATTTAGCAGATTCACTGTGCTGTTCGACTCCGGGGTTATACCGGCACATACACATGTAGTAATGCTATCCTTAGTATTGTATTAAGCTGCCTTCTATTTTGGCCCGCTTCAAAGCCTTTCGGAAAACTAGGAATGCCAGAGGTGTGAGAACGACCGTGAAACCTAGCAGTACCAGTATATCGAAGCGAAGCTCATATATTGAGTATCCTTGGAGCATGGCCAACCTCATAGCGTCAAGGGCGTAAGTCAGGGGCAGGATACGGGACAGCGGCTCCAGCCATTCAGGTAGTACTGATACAGGGTAATATACCCCCGCCAGAAGACTCGACGCGCTACCAAGTACCCAGGAAATGGGATCGCCTTTCTTTACCAGCAGTACTATGGCTGCCGAAAGGATACCAATGCCGCTGAAACTCGCTATTGACAGGAGCATTACCAATAGCGCTGAGCCCACATTAGCCTGGCCCAGGCTGGCGCCAAAGACCAGGGCTCCAACGAGAAGATAAATTACCACGCGCAGGGTAGTGAGCAGATATGCCCACAAGGACGAAGAAAGGAGAATAGCGCTCAGGCGAGTGGGACTTAGAAGCATTATCTCCAATGTGCCCATCACCTGACCCTCACGAATACTTGAGGCGAAGCTGGATAAGGACAGACCTAAAAATCCGGTAAAGGCAAGGCCGATGAGGACGAATGAAAAATAGTCGCCGCCATAGGCCTCCAGCTGTGGAGCTACGGCAGTGCTAAAAAGCCGGGAGAGGAAGTAGAAGATAGCTACACTTAAGAAGATGCCTCCAAATTGCATTAAAAAAGACAGGCGATAGCTGAGTGCCTGTGATAAATCACGCTTGAGGAATGCTGAAGCAACAGCCATCTAGGGCGCCTCCTCTCTGCTACCGGTGTGCAGGGCATGAGTAAAAATTTCATCGAGTGCCAGCTCTCGTAGCTGGCAGTTACATACCTCTACACCAGCGCTAACCATAACCGACAGTATCCGTGGCAGTACCGACGCTCGGTCAGATATCCTGAGTTCGAGGCTCGAAATGCCATTCTGCTTGTTGGTTATGTGGCAGTCAAGGACCCCATCGATGAAGCTGAGCTGTGACAGAATGGTCTCTGACAAATGCTTTACTTGGAGCTCGCATCCCTCGTGTTGCTGGAAAAGCGACCGCAATTCTTCAACCGACCCCAGGGCGATGACGCGTCCGTGGTCCATAATAGCCAGCCGGTCGCAGAGCTGTTCCGCCTCACTCAAATTATGAGTGGCCAGCACCACCGTTTTCCCTTCGTCCGCCACCTTTTCCCTGAGAAATCTACGAATCGTCTGGGCGCTGACCGGGTCCAGGCTCCTGGTAGGCTCGTCCACGAAAAGAACACGAGGGTCACTAAGCAGGCCTCGCGCGATAGCTAGCTTCTGCTTCATTCCCGTGGAATAATTTTGAAATCTGATGTCGCCATCCTCGGCCAGACCGACGAGGTCCAGTAGTTCTTTAATACGTGCCTTGACCTGTCGACGTGGGATGTTATACAGAGAAGCGTAGAATTGAAGGTTTTCACGGCCGGTAATACGCCAGAAGAAACTCCTCTCCTCAGCGCTGACCAATCCCACCAGTTGCTTTACCGCCTGTTCCTCCTTTTGGATATCATGACCGAAGACCTGAGCTGTGCCTGAATTGGGCAGTACCAAACAACAAAGCATCTTGATTAATGTGGTCTTGCCGGCGCCGTTAGGCCCGAGTAATCCAAAGAATTCTCCCTCCTTAATTTCCAGGCCAACGTCTTTCACTGCCTGAGTCCACTGCCTTTTGTTGAAAGGCAGCAGGTCGCGGTAACCGGATGTACGGGGGAACAGTTTGGTCAGGTTGACTGTCTTAATAGCTGTCATTTCTCTGTATAATGGATTGGATTGATTTTACATAGGTTCCGGATTAGCCTCCACGCTGGCCTCGCAATAGGGCGCAGCCACCAGCTCATAGGTGAGATTCGAGCCCAGGTTCTGTTCACTACCCTATTAATGCCACTGTCCAGTCTGACGCAATGTCCATCTTTCTCAACCCTTATTACCTTACCGAGAACCTGCCCCGGTTGAATCGGTGGATCAGTGTAGTCCAGAGAGTCGCCCTTGGTTATCAGGACTGTACCGTCCTTACCGTAATCTACTTTTACGAGGCGATGGGCAGTAAGCGTACCGTCGAACCGACGATAGAAGACCACATCCCCGATATTCACTCCGGTGTCATTTACCGGCTCAATAACAAGAATGTCTCCAGATTCAATAAAGGGATGCATGCTAGTGCCGCGAGCTCGAAATCGAAGCAACGCCCCACGGCCAAGTATCTCTCGGCTCAGTTCCAGAAAATCTGCCCTGTTGACATTCAAGGTGAGACCCTGTCGTATTCTTGCTTAATGACGAAGTCCAGAATACTCTGGTCGGGAACGAATCCCAGTTCATAGCATTTGACCTGCTCTGCTATTTCGCCCAGCAGACCCAGTGTATACGCTATTCCAGACGGATTCCAGAAGGTAGGGAAGCAGCGTACGAATAGTGCTGAGGCAGCATCGCTTGCTTTTAGTGGTGATGCGTAATTTTCTGGGCTGTGCTTGATGATGAATATCCCTTCCAGTGGGACTCCTTCCGGTGAAGCAACCTTGGCGTCCCCATGCCACGGCGTACCAAACATCCAGATACGGCCGTCAATATTACGGATAATAATTCTATCGTCGCTTAAAAGGTGTGCGTTCTCTCTATCCTTCCAGAGATTGGCCAGAGTGCTCTTGCCGGCTCCGGATACGCCGGAGAAGAGCATCCCCTTACCTTCCAGTGATACACCGCAGGAATGAATGATAACACCCCGACCTTGTGCGAGTAAATTGACCATCATCAGCTCTTCCAAAGGGTAAATCAAAGGGTAAGACACTCTTCCGTCAGGTGTGTCAGGTAAGGAGAGATAGACATCACCTGAGGTGTAATCGCTGTTAAAGACTGCTACCATTACTACTGGGGGATCAACGTCCTTAGAGGAAACGTGTATAATATTTCTCTCTCCATTCTTATAGAGCTGCCAGCTCCCTTCTGAATCGAAAACCTTTTGCCCCAGGTCGATGTCCAATATTCCATCATAATGCGTCTTGAGTATGACATGAGGCTTTTTATCGCTTAAAAACCAGGAGTGGACCTCGTCCTCTCTTGGTTGCCAGCGCTTGTCGGCAAACGAAATAGATATGACAATCCCGGCAATATCGATAATCTGGTGGCTTTTAGGAGTACTAATATTCTTCATGGTCATCTCTGCTCCTGTCCAATCAGAATGCTATATCTATGTGCCTGAAATCTAACTCCATTCCAGCTTACAGCACTGGGGGCAACACTTATGGTACGGAAGACATCCAGGCGATATAACAGGGGCTTGAATAGCTACTGTTTTTCGGTTCTATCGTGATTTAGCTGCCATTAGCATGGCAGCTAATGAAGTAATCGAAACAGCGTTGAGATCTGCCAAAGCAATTAAGCAACAGCCAGGCTGTTGACTTACATGCTGACAGAGTAGCCTCTTCGGGATTGAGCATGACTTGGGTTATCTCTGGTTTTTGATACGCTTGTTTCATATTGTTACCCCCTTTCCCTAAATTCGTCTATTCTGAGTCCCGTGGTTCCATAGCCTTGCTCCCAGTGCTGTGAGCTGGCTCAGGGTCTCTGTTTGTCTCGGCGGCTGCCAAGCCCAGTGCTTCGGCCCGCAGATGAGCTATCCTACATAGATATTCGACCTCTTTCTCGGCGTCCCCATGCTCAGTTATTCCCCAGGCAGGACACTGATTGCAGAGACTTCGTATCTTACAATCGGAACAAGGTGAATAGCGTGTCCGCTTCTGGTTCAGGACCTCGGGAAATAGCTCGTAGCCTTCCCGAAATGTTCCATCAAGCAGACTGTAACCAGGCTCGTTAACCATACTGCATACCTGAAGACCACCGGTGGAGTTAATGTGGAAGCCGTTTCGTCCGGCACCGCATGTGAAGAGCCGGTCAGTATTATAAGGTCCCTCAAGACGGTTCCACAGTCTATGCCATTCGTTAACATGTATTTCATCACCGGTATCCAGTGCAACCACGTCTTCACAGGAGAGTCTTACTGTATCTGGCCCGGATGAACCGTCAAGCCGCTTCTGAATTAAGGCGTCGCCTCTGAATCCGAGTCCCATCCGCTCAGCGTAGTCTTTCATCTGAAGTAACTCATGCCTGTTAAGGGTCATGACCATTGTTTTTAATGTCAGGGGAACTTCACGCTCCTTCAAGAGGTCAATCCCTCTCAAGCAACGTTTAAAGGACCCGGGAACCCCGGTTACACTTTCATAGGTCTCAGGCGTCATCCCATAAAGAGTGATTTCAACCTTGAAGGGTGGAAACTCAGCAAGGTAATCAGCAATGCTAGGATTAATAAGAGTTCCATTCGTAAAAAGAGTAATTAGCAAACCTTTGTTTTTAGCGTACGCATAGACGTCCAGGAAATCGGGGCGTACCAGAGGCTCGCCCCCCGTGATGAGAAACCATATACAACCTTCGTCTACAATCTGGTCAATGATACCGCATATCTCGTGATAGCTCAGTTCTTGCCCCTGCGGTGAGCGAGGAACATAGCAGTGAACGCATTTCAGATTGCAGCGCGAGGTTATATCCATGCCACCATCAAAGGGCACATTATTCGCCTCAATGCCACTGTGCATTCTTTGGCTGAAGGTAGCGTAGTCTGACTTATTTATTCGTGAACTTTGCATATTAATTTGTCCTGGCATCAATAAGACGGTTCCCCACCCAGTACGGCTATGTTAGTTTTGATAAGGCCCGTCTCGTTCAACTGCGTGGTGAATCCGAGAGTATCTTCAATCGCCTGAGTATAGTCAACCTCATATTCCTCAATGATAATGCTCACTATGTCTTCGAGAGTCCTCTGCGCATCGATGAGCTCCCAGACCCGGCCTGCCACCCCGTTCAAGTTATAGATACACTGTAAATCTCCCGTGTTCTGACGGATAGGAACCAGCACCGTCTCACCAGCAATCTTCCTGGCTACTATATTGGGGTCTTTAACATATACTTGTGATAGTTCAGACATGTACACTGCTCCTTTTTCTGGTTCTATACATTCGCAGCAATTGGTACCTCTATTAATATCTCAATCCTTTGCCTGATATAAACCACTTATGTGACTAAAGTAAAACAATATACCACCTTTTTCATAGATATTTGCCATGCTTCTCCTTCTATAAAACAAACAGCTAAGGATTACCTAATATTTATACTAAACCTCTTCCGTTAGATGATGGTTTAAGATTTGTAGGAATTTGGTAATAATAACCTTCCGTATAACGATATATGTTCACTCGGTAACAGATTATGCATACCCAGGTAGGGTATTATTATACCTCTACATAAGCAGTTTTACAAAGCGGGTATATTATTATTCGCCTGTATGAAGACGATAAATATTAGCATTTTTTATAGGGAGTAGCAATACCATAAAGCAGGCTGCAAGTTGCTAATGCTTCGTGGAAATTAGCTCCTATTCGGCTCGCCCTGTTTACAATGTGACTTGTAATAGAGTAGTGGAAACGTTATTATAAAAATCAGTATAGAGCGTTGAGGTTAAATTCCGTTTCTACATAATTTTATGGGTTCTATATCAGCAATTATCCGGTCACGGATGGATGTTATGAATATATTAGTCACCGGGGCTGCCGGATACATTGGGAGTGTAGTCACTGAACACCTGCTGAAAGAGGGCTATACTGTTATTGCCGTGGACAATCTGCAGAAGGGTCATCGACAGGCTGTAGATTCGCCCACTCATTTCGTATGCGCCGATTTCGGTGACCCAGCAACATTAGATGATGCCTTCTCTACGCATCAGATAGCAGGGGTAATACACCTTGCCGCGGATAGCATCGTTCCCGAATCTATGACTAACCCTCAGAAATATTTCCAGAACAATATTGTTTCCAGTCTCAATTTGCTGAACGCCATGGTGAAATATCATGTGAGCAAGCTTGTTTTTTCATCCAGTGCCGCCGTATACGGCATACCTGAGAGTGTGCCCATTAGTGAGAATGCTTCCCTTGAGCCGGTTAATCCCTATGGTGAGTCTAAGTTGATGTTTGAGAAGATGCTGAAGTGGTACGGGGCTGCTTACGGGCTTGATTCCATCTCGCTGCGCTACTTTAATGCGGCCGGAGCGACCTCTCTTCATGGGGAGCACCATGAACCGGAGACTCATCTTATACCTAATGTGTTGAAAGCAGCCCTGGGTAAAGCTCAGTACGTACCCATTTTTGGTACTGATTATAAGACCGCAGATGGTACATGTATTCGTGATTATATCCACGTGGTGGATATTGCTGATGCTCATCTAAAGGCTTTGAGTAAAATTGAAGGCGTTGGGGTCAAGGCTTACAATCTAGGCAGTGAGAAGGGTTATTCGGTGCTTGAGGTAGTGCGAACAGCTGAAAAGGTGACCGGTGTTGATATTCCAGTAGCGTTTGAGCCGTCCAGAGCTGGTGACCCGCCTATTCTAGTGGCGAGTTCGGAGATGGCAAGGAAAGAACTGGACTGGAGTCCGCGCTATCCCGAGCTGGAGAATATTCTCAAAAGTGCCTGGAAATGGCAGAGTAAATACCCCAACGGTTACTCAAGCTAAAAGAGAAGAAACAACCGGTATCAGGTTACAGGGAAGCGAATCCATTTAGTACGTCTTTGCCGTGTATTCAGCGATGTGATACAATTACCCCATTACGCAAATCCTTTCGTCTAAAAGGCAGTCGTGGGACTTTTCGAAGCATTGGTTCTGGGTATTGTTCAGGGGATTACCGAGTTTCTGCCGATTAGCAGCTCCGGTCATCTTGTATTATTGCCAGCAGCCCTGGGGTGGGCCTCTCCAACTCTTGTATTTGATACAACGGTACACCTGGCGACACTATTGGCGGTGGTGGCGGTCTTCTGGCGTGATTTGCTTGGGCTAATAGTTTCCTGGTGGCGAGGGCTGTTGGCGGGCCAGCCTCTAAAGACAACCGAGTCGCGTCTGGCCTGGTGGGTTATCCTGGGGACGGTGCCGGGCATACTCACCGGCCTATTACTGGAGAAAACCTTTGAGTCCCTTTTCAATAGTCCTAACGCGGTGGGTGCCTTTCTCCTGCTGACTGCGTTGCTACTTGTACTGGCTGAGGTTCTTGGTCGGCGACAGCGGGAATTCACAGGAATAACATGGCTGGATAGTCTACTTATCGGGATAGGTCAGGCTGCGTCCATTGCTCCGGGACTCTCCCGAAGCGGTACCACGATAGCTGTCGGTATGTTCTGCGGACTCTCCCGCGAGGCAGCGGCACGCTTCTCCTTTATCCTCTCTGTGCCTATCATTGCGGGGGCAGGGCTAGCACAACTGGTTAAGTTGCTGAGGTATGGTAATCCGTCGGCTGAAGCTCCCCTGCTTCTCGTAGGCTTTGTGGCTGCCGCAATATGTGGCTACGCCGCTATACGGCTTCTGCTGGCTTACCTGCGTAAAAGGCCGTTATATCCCTTTTCAGTGTATTGTGTAGTGGTGGGAATTCTGGCAATCACGCTTCTCTAAGCGGGTGGTAGGGAACTCTACGCGGTAAAGAAAATACAGAAGTGATGTGTGTGGCACAAAGGACTGAGTGTGAGTAGGAGCAAAACACTACTGGCTGTAACTCGGGGTAAGGTTGTGGTTATCTACTTCCGCCGGTCGTTTGAATCCCTATCAGTTCCTCGCCTTTCACCCAGCCTGTGTATCTGGATAGCAAGTACATATATAGCGAAAATCATGATAATGGCTGAGGCGCTTATTTCTGCCCACAGTATGAATGAGTCTCTTTCTATGAAGTAAACCGACCCGTACGTTGCGATAACGACCATATGGACAAGCCAAGCTATCGCCAGGGCTATTAGCAGCATCTGACTTATTAAGACAACTGAAGTAAATTTCAGCCGTCTACGCATGGGGAAGGGCCCTTTATCTGTCTTCATGAAATACTTTGCTGCGTATTACATATCATTCAATATAGCCTCTGAGTGTTTCGCGCCGGTGGTACAGTACAATTATCACCACGGTCGTGACTACGAGTAACGTAATGCCGATTATTACACCTAAAGACCCCCAGCTAACTGCCGCTGTTACGGATTCTGGAATCAGTGTGAACTTCTCTAAATGCGAACTCTGTACAACCCCGTTACCTTTGCGTAGTTCCGCCTGGAAAATATATGTGCCGGTGCTCCATCCCTCTGAAGGTATATAGCTGAGGCTACCAGTAGCTCCATTAGCTTGTAGCTGGCTTAATGTAAGAAGCTGTACTTCATCCCAGGGTTGGCCTTCGTAATATACTCTCAGGACTAATTCATCTCCTGGTTCCAATTCTTCGGCTTTGTTTATCTGATAGTCTACCCTGGTAGATATAAGTTCACCCGTTTTAGATTTGTAGATCGGAGTAACGTCAAAACGACTGATATCTGGCCCGGTGTCGGATTTCACTTCGGCGATAGGAGGAGAGACGGATTTCACGTTTAAGACCGCAACCTTTTCACCGATGCTTATGGTATGCTCTCCGGTGGTGTCTGGCGTCACGCTAAAGCTTACTATATCACTATCACCACCGGCAAATGTTAACTCTTTTCGCTGTATAATCACATCATCCATCTTCAGGACTACCTCGTAGCTCCCGGTAGATTCACCGGTGTTGCTGAGAAGAACGCTGATTTCTACGCTCTCTCCCAGACTGATTACAGTGGGGGTGATGACAATGTCGCTCATGGTAAAAGCAGAAGGAACCGCAGGTTCCTTGACCGTGAATAATACCAGCATGTCTCCTATACTGGCTTCATGTATCCCGGTAGTATCTGCGTTTACACTGAAACTCACTCTTTCACTATCATGGCCATCAAGCTTCACTTCACTGGTTTGTATCACAACATCATCTAGTTTCAGGCTTACCTCATAGCTGTCAGTAAGGTCGCCGGTATTGGTGATGATGACGTTAATGTTCACACTCTCGCCCAGTTCGACTTCTTCAGGATTAACAGATAATGAGGAGGCCTCGAAGCTGGCAGGCCGAACGTATGCCAGAATCGCATAGGTAGAGAAGTGACTCAATTCGGCCATAATAATGTGATTCCCCGGGTTAACCGTACACTCTAGATTGTGCCACTGTTCGGTATCCCAGTCATACGTGGCTATTACAAGGTTCTTTGGCGCTACACCCTGGGGGACTTCGTCGTCTTTATATTTAAAGGTAATATCAATCGGTGGGTTAAAGTCAACGCCGGAGGGAATAGAGGTGATGTCGTAGGGCAGCCCGACAATTTCGGCATTTTCGGGTAGGGGTGGGGGTGGTGTCTCCTCCTCTATGGTTATGTATCTGAGAGGTTGCTCCATTTCGTTGGTACTGATGGTGCCCTTGGTTATGCTGAGTTTAACTCTATTATCTATAGAACTGGCGGTGACGTCTTCTATGAACTCACCGGAATTAGTAACTGAATAGCTCACGTTCGTAATTCCGGCAATACTGCCGCCTCCGTCGCCGCCACCGCCACCACCGCCGCCGCCGCCGCCACCGCCACCGTTACTGATAACGGTAATGGTGATATATTCAAAGTCAAATAGAGAACCGTCAGATGCTTTGAAGTATACATCATGATAAGTACCTGCCTGACCGGAGCCGGGGGTCCATGAAAATACCTGTGTTGATTGATTGAAATTGGCTCCCGAAGGCGGGTTGTCGGCTGAATATACTAGTGAATCATTGTTAGGGTCAGTAGCTGAAACGGTGAATTCGAGTGGCTGTCCTTCTTTTACAGATTTATTTCCAATGGGGTCTAGGACGGGAGCCTGGTTATTGCCGTTTATGGTAATTGTAACCGTAGCCGTATTTGAGCTTGCCTGTCCATCATTCGCCTTATAGGTAAAGGTGTCGGTGCCGGTGTAGCCTGTATCAGATGCATAGGTAAATGAACCATTAGTATTGAGTGTGAGGTTGCCATGGCTGACATCGCCAATAGGAACTGCTATCAGTGAATCACCATCGTCATCATCGTCATTTGAGAGAACGCCGGGTGATGGTACATTGAGGGTGCTGTTCTCATCTATACTGTAACTATCATTGGTGGCAACAGGAGCCTGATTACCACTATTTATGGTAATCGTGACCGAAGCTATATTTGAATCCTTCTCTCCGTCATTCGCCTTATAGGTAAAGGTATCAGTCCCGGTATAGCCCGTATCTGGTTGATATGTAAATGAACCGTTAGTATTGAGTGTGAGGTTGCCATGGCTGACGTCGTCTACAGGAATTGCCGTCAGTGGATCGCCATTGATATCATAGTCATTTGAAAGCACGCCGGGTGGTGCTATATTAAGTGTACCATTCTCACCCATATTGTAGTTATCATTGACGGCAACTGGAGGTTGATTACCGCCAGCATCGGTTATCTCTATTCCGTTGATAAGGGGATTTTCTGTTATTAGATTAAACGAGACCGTAAGTTGACCATCGGTGACGTTGACGTTGTTAATCGTCTTAATCAACGCGGTATTACCACCAACTTGAGAGTATATGTCCAGGTTGTCCAGTACTAATTGCCCTTCAATAAACACATCAAAGACTCTGTCTCCTACTCCGGTAACATAAGTCTCGGCAAAATGTAAGTTGACATTATATGCCCCGTTACTCAGATCAAATCTATAGCCACTAAGGCCGTATCTCTCGGTCTGATAAATACGGTCATCTTCAGTTCCACTGATGGCGCGACCTGTACCACGGTCAATCGTATTGTCGTCACCATAGAAGCCCCAGTATCCGGTAGTGTAGGACCTGTCTGCTTTCCATAAATGACCAATGGTATCCGTGTAGTCGTTTCCTGCACAGATTACTCTGAATGGCAGGTAAGGCCATTGACCGGCGGTAATGGTCACAGAATCAGGATAACTGTTGTGTGAACCGTCGTTGACGACTAATGAAAACACGTAAGTACCGGCCACGTTGGGAGTAAAGGTTGGTGCTTCAGATGTTTCATCAGATAGCGTCACCGACGGCCCGCCAGTTTGAGTCCAGAGATAGTCCAGGAAGGCACCGTCAGGATCGTAACTGCCCCGCCCATCCAGGGTGACCAGCGTTGATATATTGACTGCCTGGTCTGGGCCGGCATCGGCTACAGGTCGTTGATTGGTATTGGTGACAGTTATGGTTATATCTTCCCAGTCAATATCCAGACCATCGGTTACCTCAAAGTGGACTCCGGGGTAAGTCCCTGACTGGGTGTAGGTAGGAGTCCATGAGAATGTCTGATTGTTGGGGTTAAAGCTGGCTTCCGGAGGTAAAGCGGACAGGTCGGCTGAATAGGCTAACAGTGACGGTCCGTCATCATCGGTGGCCGTAATAGTGAACTCTAATAGTGCTCCTTCAGCGCCTGTTTTATTTCCTATTGGGCTGAGCTCGGGGATATTGTTAAATTCGCTACGGATGGTGAAGGAGTAAGCATCTTGAGTCATGACATTAGGTGGTGAATCCAGGTCATGGGCATCTATAGTAACATTCACAACTTGCTCGTAATCGAAGTCAGATGGTGGGTCATAGGTAAGTGTGTAGTCAGAGGAGCCGCCTGTGATGTTTGGTGTTACTGTAGCGCCCTCCACAGTCATCACTATTGAACTCTGGTCTACTCCCGCTCCATCATCATTAACGTGAACTATGATATTGGTATCACGTTGTTTGCCAAATGCACCATCGGCCGGATTGTGTCCGGTGGTATAGGGTGGACTGTTGTCTACAGGTGGCCCCGAATCATACTCATAGGCTCCCATATCCGGGGCAGAACCCCTATAAGGCCATGGACTGTTGGCATCATTAAAGCCAGCGAGGATGACACCGGCGTCTCGGGCAGGTGATGTTCCTTGCAAACTGAAATCCCAATTATCCGGATTAACGAATTGGGGCGGGCTGGAATTGCCGTCGATGCCGTGTATTTCGTAACCGGTGGCGTCTCTGAATTCAGCGACAGAACCATAATTCACGCCTGCCCATCTGATTGTTAAACCTCCCATGAGGTCATAGTCTAAGTCGCACTGCGCCCACTCCTCTGGACAGGCACCACTGTATACCCGGTAACGGTCTACATCAATTATGTTGTTCCGTAGAATAAGGTTGTTCAGGCGGTTATTGTTCCCGAAGAAACTTATTCCATTACCGGCATTACGAGTGTAGATTACATTATGGTAGAAGTACGTCACACCCTCGGAACTATTACCTGCCTTGATGGAAGTATCACATGCACCCGTAAGAACGTTGCGGAATATATATATAGGTCCTACTGACACAGGCGCTAACGCCGTGTTATTCCAAGGAAAGGAGGAACCTTCCCAACTAGGAATTACTGTGTTACCCCAGGAGGCATTGCATAGTCCTTCCCCCTCAAACTCTATCGGGTCACCCCAGGCTCCGGTGAATAGGTTGTCATATATAAACGTTTCGCTGTGCCAATGTCCGCTTGTACAATCCTTCATCCCTTGGCCTGCGAATGTATTTTCTCGGATGACAATACCTGTATTATTATGTCCCCCGGAGTACACACCAAACTTCTCTGCGCGGTTATCATCACTTGTAATCTGGTTTCTTTGGATGAGGATATTATGAGCTGGTACGTATGGTTCACTCGTCCCCTCTCTTATTATCACACCGGCGGCAGCCCATTGAGACCCGGCAAAATACATCTCATTATCTTCAATGATGATATTGCTGGACCTATCAAGCGTGATGTTTCTGCCATTACCAGTAGACGGGTTGGTTAAGTCCAATCCCTTGAACTTTATATAGTGAGCACTTTGAACGCGGATGTTGCTGGATACGACTCCCTGGCCGTCAATTCTAGCCTTGTTCTGCATGTTAAAACTTTGGAAAATGATCCAGTTATTCTCTGTGCCTGACCTATTGATATATATATTATCGTTATATTCATAATTGAAATAATCCGTGTATACTCCTGGCATTATCGAGACCGTATCCCCTGGTTCGACAATATCGGCAGCATGCTGGATTGTTGCGAAGGCTGTATTTGTTGTCAAACCGTTATTGCTATCGCTCCCGGTGGTCGAGACATAGTAGGTAGTTCCATTTGATGGGGGATTGTCGTCCAGAGTCGTGACAGTACCTGTAACGGTGCCGCCTCCGCCATCGGGGTCAGTGTAGGTAATCCTAACCTCATATTGCGTGTCGGGCTGTAGCCAGAAGATAACTGCTCGCCACTGGTACTTCCACGGGTTGTCCTCATAGTAGGTTGAACCATCATGATAGTCGCACTTGGCCAGCATCTCTCTTCTGTCCGGTGTCATGGGTATGCCTGGTTGCCACACAGCTGAGCCAGCTTCGCGGTATTCGAGAAAAGCTTGGTTATTCTCGTTATCATCCCCGGTGAAGTTTGAATACACGGAGACAGTCTCATAGGTTGGCGCTAGGGAAAGTGTACTGATAGTGGTGGAATCTGACTGAGCCAGGGCCTGGAGCGACAAGCTAGCTGTCAGTAAAGTAGCCAGAACCAAGGATATAACTAACTGACGAATTAGTTTTACTACATAGTCCACATTTTTACCTCATTAAGTAGCAATAAAATGGTTTCACGAACTATGATAAGCTAATTCGATCAATACGTCAATGACCATTTAGTAATAGCATGAACGATTTGAGGCAAAAACTGGAGATATGTCCCATACCTTTACGTTGAGTCTACTTACGTCTGCTTATTCACTTCTTTATCTTTTGTTCGCTGGTAGCTCAGGTCGAAAATAACGCTACTGTACATCCTAAATCTGGTCGCATTAATAAAGGGCACGGGAAACGGAGGAGGCATATACAATGGTCCAAAAACTATTTTATTGATAGTTAACCCGTTACTTTTGAATAACTCCAACCAACTTGATACTCGGAACACTCGCAGCTCTTCTAAGTTGCTCATGGCTGTACCATGCACCTCAGGGAAGCAGTATCGTTTAGCCTTCAAATAGAGCCTTTTGATCTTGCTACCATCTTTTAAGGTTGGCATTCTCTTGTCTGTGTCTTCTTTCTCGTTCTTTGAGACCCGCTTTGAAAAACCGGATAATAGATTTGAGGCGCGTTTTACACAAGTTATTACCAGTTCGGGGTAATAACTGAGAAGCTGGCCGATTTTCCATATACAGGTTGGCACTATTATATGTACATTACCGTTGGGTTTAAGGACGCGAATCATTTCCTGCAAGGCTTTGTTCTTATCTTGAATGTGTTCGAGCACATGGGAGGAATAGACTACATCAAAGCAATTGTCTTTGAATGGCAAAAAGCAGCCATCAGACAAGGCGTCTAAATGGGTGAAAGTTGCATTATTATTTAAATTTACACAAACCACGTTGTACCCCTTATCCCTCAGAAGGGCGCATTGGTATGCGACCCCACACCCGACATCGAGGATAAGGCCACCTCGTGTTATTTTACCAAGTCGTAATATTAGTTCCAGTTCTTTCTGTCTTCTGCCGCGTCGCGGATATTGAGCGGCATCTTCACTCCATGGATTCCCAGCTTCCATAGCCACCTCCAATAACGCTTCCTCTTATGATAACCCACTAGAAACCAATAGTCCAAATGTCTTGAAATCTACTACAGCTCGGTCCATATCGGTAAGTCGGAGATTGTATTATACACCACTGTTACTCAGAAATACCAAGTGTGGCCAGAATATTTCTAGCAATCTCTTTACCTACCTTTTGCCAGGTGAACCTTTCAAGAACGAGACGTCTACCATTTTCTCCAAAAGTCCGGCATTTATCTGGATTACCCAATAGCTCAATCAACACCTTTGATAGTTGTTCGACGTTCCCGGGCTCTACAAGGTATCCAGTTTCGCCATCTATAACACGATCTGCTGAGCCTCCAATGTTTGTAGTGACCACGGGAAGTTCGTGAGCAGATGCCTCTAAAAATACTAATGCAGCAGGTTCCAGTCTACTTGGAAGACAGAATACGGACGCATTCTCATAGTAGTAATTAACATTTTCCAGCGGGACTTGGCCCACTACATCGCAGTTGGGAATATTCAGTTTGGGTGAGCTCCCCACAATGGTGAGTCGGGCATCGGGGTGAACTTTAAGAACCAGCTTGAATGCTTCCACCATGTCGGGTCCGCCTTTCCTTTTCCAATCTACTCCCACAAATAAAATGTTCTTATTTTTGTATTTTTCTCTATTCACCGTAAAGTCCGTTCCTACGTTGCTGCCTGCGGAGACACAAACGACCTTCTCGGGAGGGCAGCTATAGTCTTGTACGATGGACTCAGCCGCATAGTTACTCCTGGTAAAGTTGATAACGGCGTTGTGATAGATACTCCTCTCCATCTCAGTCCATTTCTGGCTATATAGGTTTCTTCTCTCAAAACCCGGGTAACGAAGATTTGCAAGGTGAGTGTGGTCAGTATAGACATAGTGGGGTAATCCTTCTCGGCTTCCATCGAATAAAGATTGGTTTTGGATTGAGAACTCATACTGTTCTCTTAACAAAGCAGTAGATACCAATTTCTTTATGGTTCTAAAAACGAAAGGTGTTCTCCAAAAGCATTCTTTGATCTGTTTCTTACCAAGTAGTATCTCCAAGCCATACTCGATGAAGACAAAAAACATATTCGTCAGGACTAGAGTTTTCCTTTTTTTTACTAACTCGCCGACATTGATTACATCTATTTCGAAACTGGGTAATTGCTCCGACAGTGTTCGTATGATGCTGTTATTTATAGGGTGAGAACTTGGTCTTATGTAAGCAAATTTCTTAGTCATCTAGAAATCCTTGCGCCGTTTCGCCCATTAGCTGTATAAAGGCAACATTGCATCACACTGCTGCGTTATCAGGTCGTGTCGCAGTTTTCACAGATATCTATCTTGGCTCTATCTCCTTGCCTTAGTATCTTCCTAAATTCGCTGAATTTGTCGTTATACCATACTTCCTGTATAGAATCATCCTTAACATTGCCAAAAACATGTTTTTCATAATAATCGTTGCAACACAGCACAATATTACCTTTCCAATTGATGACTAGTTGCCTGGAGGGGCGCAGACAGGGTACAGCACGGAAATTACCACTTCTCTCCACCATCTGTGCGCCTGCCCTATTAAAGATCCACATGTCTTTACTATTTCTGTATCTAACGTGAGCTGGATATTTTCTAGATAATTCTACGAGATTAGGTTTTTCGAAATCATCGTAATTTGTAACTAGAACTGAATCCAAGCCCATTTTCACTAATTCACATAATATCTCTTCCGTTAGTAAATCACCGTTAGAGGCAAAGAGTATTTCGGCAGATGGACATTTTTCCCTTGCAAAAGATATAAATTCGGGAAGTCTCTTGTCCAAGAGAGGTTCTCCATAGAAATGCGGGGATATTCTACCAGCAAAATTCATGCTAGATAGCTCTTCAATTATTCCTTCCCAAATATCGGTAGGCATTATCCCTTGTTCCCTATTAGGGAAATAATCGTTATTAAAACAAAACCTGCACTTCCGATTGCAATATCCATAAGTCTCAATTAATATCGAAGTGAAAATGCCCTTTCTAGGAATTTTGTATAAGGCGTACATTTTCCAGTACAGGGGTCGTAGAGCGTCTTTCATCGGACTTGGAAAACGTTTTTTAACTTTTTTAGCGAGATCCATCATATCACCTCCATTCTAATACGAAAACATATTCGCCATGGGTGTGTATCGGGCGAAGGTTGAAATTCGAGCTTATGACAAGCCATCATTCTGTTTTCGCTACTTGAATGACATTCTCATAAACCTCGAGGAGTCTTTGTACCACTATGCCATAATCGAACTCTCTTGCCCTTTCCCGGGCTTTCTCTGCCAGGCTGGCAGCCAGTGACGGGTTTCCGTGCATCAGCCTTACCTTCTCTACCAGGTCATTGGCATCTCCCGTTCTAAAGGTTAGTCCGGTACCCTGCAAAGCCCAGGGTGGGCCTCCGGAATCCGGCGCTATAACAGGTACCCCAAGGGCCATTGCCTCCAGTATTGTCTGACCAAATGGTTCCGGCCAACGCGCAGGGTGTATGAACAGTTGCGAACTTAGGTAACAATCTGCCACCTTTTCATGGGGCACCCAACCATGAAATATAACCCGATGAGATATGCCCAAGTCCTCAGCCAGATGCCGCAGGTAATCTCTTTGGGGTCCTTCGCCAACAATATGCAGTTTTACGGGAAAGTCCAGCCTTGATATCGCATCTATTAAGATATCAATACCTTTCTCTGAGGAAAGACGTCCCAAGTAAAGTATATTATATGCATCATCAGGGTGCGATTTGTTTGTATAGCTCTCCTTCGACTTTCGGAGTTGTTCATAATTTATTGGCGGTGGAATGACGGTCATCCTCTTCCGGTCAAAGTTCTGATAGGAGTAGGCTTCAGCTATAGCAGGACTTACGGGCAGGAATGCATCAACACAGTTAATCAGCATAATATCAAGGCAACGCCCGAGAACGCGTAATGGTAGGCGCAGTACTTTCGTGGCTACGTTACTTTGTTTGTGCAGGATCTGCTGTATAACGCCACAGTGTTTCCAGCAGCGCGGGTTAATGCGAGTCAAATCCGAACAGAAAGAATACCAGTCTAAACCAACAACAACTGGCACTTTTCCTCCGAGCCTTCTGTACAGAGCGGCACCTGAAGCAAGCCAGGATCTGTTGATGTGATAGACATCGGCTTGTTTCTCATACTTGCGTAAAACTCTCAGAAGATGAATCCTGAAGTTCCTGTCAAAGTGAATTGGATTCAGACTTTCACTAATTATGGGGTAAGGCAGATTCTCAGGATATCCATCCGGAGGCTTAGATAGAGTGATAACACTAACCTCGTGCCCAAGTTCCACCAACTTTAAAGCATATAAATTAAGCTTATAATATGTGGCTCCCTTCAATTTTGTATCAATAAAAGCAATCTTCATAGCTCTTATCTCCTTCTACAGCCCCAGAGCAAAGATTTCGTCGCAAGCACTAACATGGATAGTATCGCCTTTCTCCCTTATTACTCATCATTAATGTTAATGTGCGGGGCTTCTTTAGGCAAGAAACCTAGCTTTACCATGACAAGTCTTAAATATGGTCTCACTATCTCCACAACAAGTCTAATCATTTCATTAAGGGCTTCGATTCTGGTTGCCTTAAGCGTTGCGAAGTAAATAATAGCACCTAGCACCACTGAACTGACCAACAGCCAAATATCCGGCAGCGTGAGCATGCTTGCTGCCGTATACCGTATGGCAAGAAGAACCATAGCCATGACTGTAGTGCCGAAAGCGGCCGGCCATATCGAAATTAAGTACTCTTTCATTTTCAAGTCGATAAGTCGGTTAGCAAATATCTGTTGAACTGGCCATAAAATAAAAGTGACTGTCGATATAGCTATGGCAACGCCTATCATTCCGAATCTAACTCCTATAATCAGACAGGGAATAAGAAGAACGAGGTTTGCTATGCTAAGCTTCAGATTAATGTCAGTGCGTCCTTTGGATTGAACGAGAGCGATAACTGCTAGGCCCAGTGTATTAAAACCTCCCATGATACATAGTACCTGCAAGGGTAAGGTAACATCAATCCATTTTTGGCCGAGAACCACTTTTATCAACTCAGGACCGACTACAGCCGCACCAGCGAACAAAGGCAACCCAATTATTGAGATAAATGTTATACTCTTTAAGAATCCGCGACGCAACCGCTCATTTTCATCCTGAATTATTGAGAAGGCAGGAAAAGCTACTCTGCCCATGGTTATGTACAACGTCGTCGTTGGTATGCTGACTACTCTGTAGCCCATGCTGTAGAACCCAAGAGCTGCCGACGTCAAGAATCTGCCGATAATCAAGTAGTCTAATCTCTTGGCAAGAAAATGGATAATTCTACTTCCGGTAAGATTCGAGCCAAACCGCCATAGCTCCTTGAGGCTAGTTGTACTGAATGTAAAAGACGGGTGCCAGCGGCATAGAATCCACCTTAAGATGACAAGGACAAGCTGGCTTATTAGGCTTCCCAGGACGATACTCCAGACTCCAAAGCCGGCAAAGGCCAAAGATATAGATGCCACCAGATACGTGATTCCTTGTCCTACTTCAGTTATTGAAAGCCTGAGAAATTGTAGCCTCTTCATCAGCAGGGAACCATGGATATACCTTAAGGGGGCAAAGACGAAAATTAAAGATTGAACAGCCAATACTGGACCAACCAGCTCATTTCTAAAGAAATCCGCCACGAATGGGGAAACAGCCACAGTTACAATAGAGAAGATAATACCCAATGCCAGACCAGTCCAAAAGGCTGTAGAAAGATGACTGGGTGTGACCTCTTTTCGCTGGATAAGGGCCGTAGCGAAGCCCATATCGCCTGTATTCATTACCAGGTCAGTGATGATAACCGTCATGGCGATAATACCGAAATCCTCCGGTAACAGCAGCCGTGCCAGAGTAATCGTGCTTACAAAGTGCAAAATCTGATTTAAAGCATGGGCAATTCCAAGCGAAGTCACCCCGTGTGCTACTGACTTAGTTAAAGTATCGCTCATTTAACCTCGCTTACTTCTACTTGCTTTCTGTCCTTCATTCGTCATTCTTGGGACCCTGCTGGAAATATTTATGAAGAAACATGGCTTACTCAGTTAGAGTTAAATATACCTTTGACCAACTGAGTACTGTAGAGTGTGCTCCTTCACAATATCTCTACGTGCTTACAATTCAGCCATTATCCTTTGCCCTTCGGATAATGGCGTGTCAACTTCTGATACCATATTCTGCACAGTCAACTTGTCACAAACCTACTCTTCTTACACGAGCAGTCTCATGATGTCGTAAAATCTGCAGCTATACTGTGTTGCTACTATCGGAACAAATATTGAGGCTACCGTGATGTTTGTATACACCTTTCTTTCGACCGCCTCAAAGTATCCTCGTAAAGAGTTTGATATTCGTTTACATACCTTCCCAGGCCAAATTGGGTGACTATTTTCTCCCTGGCTCTCTGGCCCATATCATGGGCCATCTCAGGGTCCTGGAGTAGACGGACTATAGCCCTGGCCAGTGCTTCTGTATCCTCTCGGGGTATGAGGAAACCGGTTTTGCCATCTTCTACCAGCTCCCTGTTACCTCCTACGTCTGTGGCCAGTACTGGTTTTCCCAGAGCCATGGCCTCACAAATAGAAAGAGACAAACCTTCCGTCTCTGAAATCAAGGCAAATATGTCAAAGGCTGCTACATGAGTAACTATATCGTGTTGCTCACCGAAGAAGGTCACTTTTGAGGCTATGCCTAACTCCTGACTTAGATTCTCCAGGTTGCTTCTTAAGGGGCCGTCTCCCAGGAGTGCATATCTTGTATCCGGCGCAGTCTTATTGACGATTGCTGCTGCCTTGAGGAAATTATCGTAGCGCTTGGAGGGAAACATGCGAGCAACCATGCCCACCACTTGACCGCCCGAAGGTGGAGCAAGCCTTTGCCTTACCAGTTCTACTGCCTGGCCATCACAGGTATAGTTGTCGACATTAATCCCATTATGGATTGTCCTTGTACGACCGGGTTCCATGCCTCGTTCAACGAGGCATTCTCTCCCGGCTTCGCTATTGGCAATAGCCCAATCAGAAAATCGGGATAGAAACTCCTCAGCTTTAAGGTAGAGATGATAGCCAAAGCCGCCGTTGGTTCTGGCCTTCAGGCTGTTTCGCTCGGTTACAATCTTCACCGGAGTGTGGCACAGGAACGCTGGTAAGAGGCTAAAGAAGGTGGCTGGCGTCAGAAAAGGTTGAACCACATCTACTTTCATCTTACGGAGGAGGTTGAAAACCTTAAACAGTAACAGGAAATCATACTTCCCCTTCCGCTCGAGCGAAATCAGTCTGCTTCCGGGGATTTTCTTGTATTCTCTTTCCATTGGACCACCGGGTTTGAATGTAAGGACGATTGGTCTGAAGCGCTCCTTATCCAGGCCCTTTATCAATTCCATAAGCTGGTGTTGCGCACCATGCATTTCTAAGTCTGTTATGGTGAAGAGTATTGTTATGTACTTATTCATAAAATCCCTCGCCTGATCTTAGAGAAATAAGGAGCATCATATACCTGTTTTTCCCTCTTTGTTTTTAAAAGCCTGGTCTGATGGCTCTTTTGAGCCTACATAGTAGAATGAACTGCAGACGTTACGGGCCCTTTCCTTCTTCTGCAAGTACCAGTCTAGGTATTTTAGAGGATATAGTAAATATGCGACTATGTGACTCAGGGCATAAGCCAGATACCTGTTGTCTGTAAAGGCAGCAATATAGGCCTTCATGAACTCAATAAGTCCCCGTGTCGGTAGTCCATGTGCGACACATTCTATTTCCCTGAAGCCTGGAAAGAGCTGTCGTAAGCCATCGTCTGTGTAGCGGAAGTAGTCACTCGGTGAGCTATGTATAGGGTAGATAAAAGGTGAAGCCACCAGGACGAAGCCGCCGGGTTTAAGAACACGAGCTGCCTCTCGAGTTACTTCAAAGGGATTATACACATGTTCTAGGACAGCCACCATGAATACGCCGTCAAATGTACCGTCCTCAAAGGGCAGGTAATGCCCGTCAGCAACAACATTTGCTCCACTATGCGGGAAAATATCCAGGTTAATAATCGTTCCTTTTCCTGGCGGTCGCTCCTTAGTGCCTGTCCTTTCGCTACCTGAACCCAGGTTTAATAGAAGTGCGCTATCAGGTGCTCCCAGAACATATTTATTATAGGCTACCTCGTGTTTGGCTGGTTTGATAAAGGTGCTGGGGGTTCGAGTCAGAAAAGAAGGTACCCTCTTCCGTAATCTAGTTCCAGTAGTCTCGCTACCATAGTAATTATCGCCTTCCAGTTGTATATGGTTTGAGTACTTGGAAAACAGAATAGGAATCCCCCTTACTACCGGGAATAGCTGGCGACATTTGGGGCAGGAAGGGGAAGCGTCGGACCAAACTAACTTGGTATGGCAATCGGGACAAGCTAAAATTTTTAATAGTTCGCTTTTCATATCTATTGCTCTCTTTCTGGGCTTCTAGCCATGAAGACTCTCTTCCAAAGGCTCCTTTAATTGTCTTTATCTTCTTCAGGGTATACAGGATATCATCTCATGTCCTTGCTCTTCCGCTTTCAGCTATGCACATAACCATGTTTTCCTATTCTACACGCCCATTGAGGAGGTCCAGCTTATAGGTGGTGGTTTTCCATCCCAATATCAACTTAATTACTTCCAGTGACGCAAGGGCACCGGCGATGTTCGGTATCTGGACAAAGATGGCTCTTTTATCAAACAGGTCATCCTTAAATGGTTCTTGACGGTCGCCGTCAAGCTGGGATAATAAGTACTCCTGAGGCACATTTCCGAATGTAGAAGTGTTTCCCTTAAGGATTAACTCTCTTAATCTATATTTCCTAGCCTTTGCCGTCTCAGTGTCAATCCTCTCAAGAACGTCCTCGGTTAATTCATCCCAAGTTAAATTACAGGTCCATGACTCGCTCATTTCTTCACGGGTTTTAGTTTCAGGATTATCCCGGAAGTTCCACACCCTTACCTCTATTGTCCATCTGTTCTCCGGGAATGACGCACGGGCAGCATGTACGACAGGAACTCTCATTCCCTTAGCAGCCCTTTGTTGAATGAGCTTGATAGACTCTATATCGACTTCATCTACTAGAATATCGACGCCTTTCAGTATTTCAAAGATATTCGCTTTTTGCACGCCCTCGGGATAAATTTCAATTTTGCAATATGGATTTATCTCTAACACCCTCTCCCTGGCTACTTCCGCTTTATTTAATCCCAGGGTCTTGGTCGTGGAGTATAATTGCCTGCCGAAATTGGATGGTTCGAAAACATCCGGGTCACTTAATTTCATGTGTCCGATGCCTGACCTCGCAAGCTGTTCGGTAATAATACAGCCAACCCCACCCAGTCCACTAAGGGCGACAGTAGCCGCTTTTAATTTAGCCCTATCATCGTCGGTGAATAACAGCCTTGACCTGTCCCAAATTGCATTATATAATTCTGCTTCACTTATCCGGGCATTCATCAGCTATTCTCCTTTCTCAAAGCTTCAGCAGGGGCGTACCGCGGTTGTTTGTGCTCTTTTGTCTTAAGCGCTAATTTAGCCGTGGCCACGGAGAATCCGGCTATTATCCAGAGAAGCGGCATAGCAGTCAAACAGTTGTGATAGAAGGCATTTACCAAATAAGTTATAAATCCTGCTGCCAAGCCTATTGCTAGCCCCTTAATGAAGCGTTTTTTTGAGGCTCTATATGAATCAACGAGATTTCGCAAGACTGCAGCTAAAAACCACAGAAAGACGATAATTGCGAATGTGCCGTAGTACACCCATATAGCCAAAAAATCGTTGTGAGGTTTCTGATTTCCAAGCGTTCTGTAGCCCCAGTATCTGTCCTCTTCCCACTGGATTAATGAGGGGTCTACGCTACTTTCATATTGTGCGGAGATCTCGGAGAATTGCGCTCCTCCGATTCCTAATATTGGGTTATCCTTAATTATGCCAAAGCTAGCCTGCCATAGAATAGGTCGTGAAAGAGAGCTCTCCTCTTGGCTGGCTTCTGACCTGCCGCCCATGTATGTATCACCAGCAATTCCAAAATTCTCAATTAATATGAGCGCTAAAATTGCACCGACCAGAATGAATTCCGCCCTAACCTTTTTTGTTATAAGAAGCAAGACTAACACCATCAGCCCCAAGATTACTCCGAGGAGAGCCGAACGAGTGAAGGTGTAGTATATAGCTATTGTCATTATTACTGCCGATATTCCCAATAATCGCCTATTTTCGTTGCTTACTCCTTTTGTTATAAATATTCCCAGAGTAGTCAAAGCTACTACAGGTAGGGTAAAGGACAATTCAAGCTCGGTTTCAGCGATTCCTGGTACCCTGGACTGTTCTCCCCAGCTATCGATAAATCCGTACGTAAGAGTATTTTGGTCCATTCCCAAGAACCCATAGTGCTGCAGCACGCCAATAATGGCGGATGCGGTCATCCCGATAAAGACGACGCCACATAATATCTTGAGATCTTTCATGTTTCTGACCACTGCCGGTAAGAAGATGATAATAAGTATGCCTACCATCATGTTTCGGAAATCTTTAAAGGCGTAATCAAAGTCTGAATTGAAAAGGTTGGATACGAGGCTTAATCCAATCAGGATGACAACCGGGATGATGATCCGCTTTGCTTTTGTACCCAGTTCAATCTTATCTTGAGCGTGTAAGAACCACATACTGAGCGCCATCAATATCAGCAACAGGAGACGGAGACTGATTATGATACCAAAGGGGGTATTTACCATGTAGCTGGTGAGAGTAAGCTGGCTAACCAGCAGGGCAGCCATCGCCCACAACGGTCGCTTTAAGCCAAAAAGGAATAGAATTGCTACGGCTATTAAAACTAACGTGGTCGGATTCATTGGCGCGAAACGCCATATAACGACTGCGGCCAAAATAACCAGAATAATGCCCTGCGGCTGGCTTAAAAAGTCTTTTCTTTGAACTGTAGCTTCCATTTCCATATCCAAGGTTGTCAATTATTCAAGGCAGACTCGTATTTCTTAACCATTCGATATTTAATAGCGGAGATATTTAAATAAGGTATGCCATTACTGATATTAGCCTTATCTCCCCTTCCTCTGTTGAATTTCTTTTATACTCTCACAGACATAGGTCTTCTGCTCCAATGTTAACCCGGTGCTTGATGGCAGAAATATGCCTCTGTTACCCAGGTCTTCGGCTACAGGGTACGTCTCGCCATCAAATAGCCCCATGTCCCTGAAACATGGCTGGAGGTGCATAGGAATAAAGAAAGCTCTCGTCTCAATGTCTTTTTCGGCGAGTTCTTCCATTAGTTGGTCACGACTTAAGCCAAATTCATCCTGTAACACGATAGAATACATCCAGTATATGTTCTTCGCCCATTCTGCCTCAGCAGGCAGGATAATACCCCGCAGTTCTCCTAAGTGATTATTGTAAAAGCTGGCATTCTGCCGTCTCATTTCGATATATTTTTCGATGTTTTCCAGTTGCGCCAGGCCCATGCCGGCCTGGATGTTGGTCATTCTGTAATTAAATCCTATATCAGTATGCGAGTACCTTTTCTCGGGGGAATGGGCCAAGTCCTTCAAGCGATTTGCCCTTTCAGCCATGCCTTCATCGCTGGTTACTAGCATCCCCCCTTCACCAGTGGTTATTACCTTATTAGCATAGAAGCTAAAACAGCCCATATGTCCGATGCCACCAGCTTTTCTGCCTTTGTATTCGGCACCGTGGACTTCGGCGGCATCCTCAACAACGTATAGATTATATTTTGAGGCAATGTCCATTATAGGGTCCATATCGCACGGATGCCCGTACATGTGTACCGGCATTATCCCCTTGGTGTTTCTGGTTATCTTCTCCTCTATCTTGGTAACATCAATGTTCCAGGTTACTGGTTCTGAATCTACCAGTACTGGCTTGGCACCTGTATAAACGATGGGAAATAGCGAGGCGGTCATAGTAAAGGCAGGGACGATTACCTCGTCGCCTTTACCAATACCAAGAGTAACCAGGGCCAGGTGAAGAGCGGTGGTACCACTGGTAGTGGTTATTCCGTACTTAGCCCCGCAATAACTGGCAAACTTCTCTTCGAATTCATTGATATATTTACCTTTTGATGAAATCCAGTTAGTCCGAATACACTCAGTGACATACTGGAGTTCTCTTTCTCCTACCAGTGGCTCACAGACTTGAATCATCTAATTATCTATCCTTTTCCACAGATATATTTGCTTGTTGCTGGTTTATAATGATGGGGACAGTCACTAGCCAGGATTGCTCCCTCGGTAATACGGCTGTCTGCTGATTGGGATGCCATATTCCATATCGCGCTGTATCTTCCCCAGAGTTATGTTCAGCCCATATTCGTGCGCCTGGCACAGGGAGCAGGTAGGCGGGTATTTATCGACATTCCGGCGTAGTATGTCCCCCAGATTCTCCTGTTTTAAATCCCCCAGCCTGCAATGTGCGCAGTCAATCCTGAACCGGGGATGGGAAGAGAATTCACAGTAATACAGAGCCCCGTAGGGATTTATTCCTCTTTTTAATAGTCCGGCACGGCAGAGAGTTGGCTTCGATAATCTGGGAAGAAATTGTGTTTCACGTGATTCAAACTCGCCTTCGGCTACTCCTCGAATATCCAGTTGGATGCCATCGTTGATTTTCCTGAGTTCAGTAATTTGGGAGAGCATGATTTCTTTCTCATATTCGGTGAAGTCTCTGACCATGCCCATAGCCTCCAACCTGAGGTGTATTGAGTCCACGCCAAGTCTTCGTCCCAGGTTAGCGAACTCGAGAATCTCATTGTGATTAAGGGGCTGTAGTATCTGGCTTATACCTATCTTGACATTCTTGTTGTTTTCCTTCTTCAAACGGACCAGACTGGCTATATTGTCTATCACTTTATTGTAAGCTCCGTCCGCCTGGTTCTGACTTAATTTAGGGAATTGTACTTTATTGTAGGTTAAGGGCGTAGCACCGCTACAGCTAATCCGCACTTGATAGCTGTCCAGAATACTCTCCTGGGCTTTCCTCGTCATAGCTATACCGTTCGTGTACACCCTGGTCATGAAACCCATTTGATTTGCCATGCGGATGTACTCCGGGGTCAGCGGGTTAACGAAGGGTTCTTTTCCACCAGAGAACCATATTTCTTTAACGCCGTTTTGTCGGCACTCGTTAAATATCTCTGTTACCCTGTCCTGGCTTATCAGTTCTTCTTCATGCAGATATTCTGCATAATCCCAGTGGTCACTAAAGCAGAATCCACACTGGCTGTTACACATAGGACCGGGATGAAACTCCAGGATTAACGGGAAGACCTTCTGGCCAGATAATATGTCGGTCAAATAAGAGCAATGCTCCGTCAGCAGGTCACTGGCTGCGCTCGTAAGCCTGGGGGCTACCGACATTTCTATAATAAGACTCTGTAGTTTTTGGTCACCCTGAATGGTATCGTAACACTCCAGCAATTCCTCTCTGGAGAGTCCAAATTTCTCAGCAATTTCTTCACTACTCAGGTCAGGATGGTCTGATAGTTCTTCGGCAACTGCGATAACAGTTGAATAATACTGCTTAATATTGGCAAAAGTTGATTTCATTTTCGCTCCTATTAGCCACCTCTGCGGTGGATGTTCTAGGACTGGACATACTTTTTATGGACCTTCAAATACTCCTGCTTCATAATCTGCCATCGGTGATTACTATAGAACTCTTGACTATGATGTACCAGGGAAGCCCTCTTCTCTGGATTGTGATAGAGTTCCAGAATCCGATTTGCCAGGTCCTTTTCGTTACTGGGTTGGAAATACATCACGCAGTTATCGTCGAAAACGTCCCTGACGCCGGGAAAGTCACTGGCAACTGAAGGTATGCCCAGGGCCATATATTCAAAAATCTTATTGGGTGCGCCAACATCTTCAATCATAGGTGCTACCCCGATATGAGCTCTGGCAATATATGACATAACTTCTTCATAAGGTATCAAGCCAGTGAAGTTCACATATTCTTCCACGCCTAAATTATGAGCTAACTCTTCCAGCTTTAGGCGATACTCCCCCAGCCCTGTTAAATCTACCCTAAGCTTGGGGATATCCCCAAAGAGCAAGGGAATGCTCTTAATCAGAACTTGTACTCCGTTCCTCTCTATAGGAATCCCGGCGATTACCAGTCGGAAGTAATCTCCATCCTTGGTGCTGCAAACAGATTTAGGGTCACAGATGCTATCGTCAGGAACATTAAGAACCACGCTTATCTTCTCGCTGGGTATACCGCGGCTCTCTAGTATTTTTTTATAAGCGGGACCATCGGATACAATGACACTATGTGCGTAGCTCGCGCTGATTTTTTCTATGAAACGTAGAAGCCTGACGACTATATGATTGGGGCCTACCTTGAAACTTGAGCTAAAAATCGCTGGAATATTCTCGAACATATAGAGAATGACCTTACTCCCGAGAAGTCTGGGGAATAGAGTAACGAAGACAAGAAAGTCAGGCATAGTCTGGACCTCTACCACGTCATACCGTTTCTTGAGAGAGAGCCACGCCAGCTTAAGAGACGCCAGAACAAAGAAGGCAGCATAATCAAAAAAGTACCAGAATACCTTGTCCCGGTGGTATGAACAGTAGATACGATAGATATTGACGCCGTTAATAATATCATGCTTTCTATCGCCTTTACCTCCAACACAGATGACATCTACTTCGTATCCTTCTTTTATGAGGGTTTCAGCGCTTCTCCTCAGGTTTCTTTGTCCCGGGTAAAAATGTTGTCTAACGATACATGCCCTTTTCATTTTGTCTCCTGTAGCATGTCGTCTTTTTTCTGCCAGAACCTGGATAGACCCCGCCTTCTTTTACTATTGAGAAGATTCTCGTAGCAGGCGATGATTCTACGGCTGATGGCCCCAATCTCCATATAGCCAATATTTTCCCGGCCCTTTGTCCTCTTACCCCATCGGAGAGCTAATTCCAGCTTCTGAGCTACGTCTTCCGGGTCTTGTGAACATAGGTAGCAGCCCTCAGTGCCTTCTATCATATCGGCCACGTCTCCTGCGGGCACTGAGACGATGGGGAGGTTGCAGGCCATGGCTTCTTTGATAACCATTGGAGAGCCTTCTTTATTAGAAACCAAAAACATCACATCGCAGGCGTTTATGTAGTCAGGCACGCTCTTTAGGGGCTTGCCAGATACTAGGACAAGCTCAGCCTCCGGTACCCTTTTCTTTAGTAGCTCCATGGCTTTCTGTACTATATCGTACCTCTTCTCCAGCCTGAAGTATTCTCCAGACCACAGTACCAGTTTCTTGTCCATGGGTAAGCCGAGTTTTTTCCGTGCATCCTGTTGAGGTGCGGGTTTGAACAGGTCAAAGTCGATTCCGCAGGGTATGACTATAGCGTTGCGGAGACGTCCAACCTTTTTTGTATCTTCAGATACAGATATTATCCTGTCTACAAATGGGTCGATCAGGTATGAAAGCCGCCTTTGCCACGCGGTATATGAGTCGCCAGAATGGTGGGTGATGACAACCGGGTAGAGAAACTGTGCTCTGGCTAGTATGTTGGCATGAAGATAGTGGGAATGAATGAGGTCATACCGATGGGTTAAAAGATGAGCCCAGAATCGTGGAAGTGCCCACAGATAGTTAAGAGCATTCTTCCTGCCGTTTACGAAGAAAATGTCTACGTCAACACCTTCCTCCCTCAGCGATTCCGCCTGTTCATGGATAAAGGTGCCAAAGGAGGGCATCTCTGGTGTGGGATACATATTGGTAACTATTAAAACTTTCATACTATTGTGCGCACCCCTCTTCCAATCCTAGAGTGCGGATATTTACATGGTTGATGACCGGTGGTTAGCAATCGCCAGAGTCATATGAGCCTTTCATCCAGTATCCGAGATTGAGTGACCTTTCCACCGGATGAGAACTGATGACCCCGGCGGCACCGGTGACCATAACCACGTACGTCATGACTCCTCCTCTTCCTCGTCTAACGTCCTGGATGAAGTCGTGGGAGATGAAGTCAGTCTTTTGCGTAGCCACCTGAAGTTCACTATTACCCAAGCACCGCCTATCCCGACTATGGCACCCGCCATCAGGGCATTTCGAGCCCTGGCCCTCTCTGGGAGTATTGGAACAGGTAATGAGGGATTCCCAGCAACGAGGTAATCGGTTAATCCTTCTGCGTCGGTATTGTCCCCGAGCAACGAGGTCGATATCTCATTGATGTTTGCCAGCTCTCTATTCAGATTACTTATCTTAGCTTGTGCAACCTGATAGTCCAGGTCTATCGCTAAGCTGTCGCCACCCGACTGACTCTCTAGGATGGCGAGCTCCTTTTTGGCTTCAGCTAGAGCAATACTGGTTCTCTCAACAGCTACTATAATATCAGGTTGGTTTTGCCCCTGAGTGCGTTCACGAGATAACTCGATTAGCCTAACCTGCAAGACGGACAGTTCAGTGTTCAGAGTACTAATTTCAGCCTGAACAATATAGTAATCTAGGTCTACCTCTGAGATGCCACCGCCCAATTGACTCTCCAGAATGGCGAGTTCCTTTTTAGCTTCAGCCAGAGCAGTGCTGACCTTCTCGACCTTTTTTGTTGTTTCTACGTACATGGTACCGGAAGTAATACCCCGGGCTATCATGTCGGCCAGCCCGGTAGTATCATTATCGCCGGTCATCAGTCTGCCGATTTCAATTTCAAGTGCCCTAATCTTAGCACCAAGTATAATTAGGTATGAATCATTACTTGAGCTACTGCTACTAGCTTTTTGTATCTCCAGAGTTTGTAATCTTTGTTTAGCTTCAGAGAGAGCGGTATTAATAGTCTTTACTTCTTGTAGAGTCTGTTGGTACTCTTTTTCTAACAAACTACCGTATTCGTCGATATCACCTGAAACCACTAATATGGACAGTTCCTGAGCCTGTTCTTGGAGTTCAGACTCCAACGCCGTAATCTTCGCATTGAGCGCAAAGTAGGCTGGGTTGATTATTTGCGGCATGAAGGTTCTAAGCTCCTGTTCGGCTTCAATTAAAACTGTCTTGATGCTCTCTATTTGTATCAAGGTATTTTCGTATTCCTTTTGTTGTACTTCCTTCGCTTTTGCTATCAGGTAATTTTCAAAGGCCTCAGGCACGAATCCGGCGAGGAAATAAGCTTCTTGGTCATTGCTGCCGATTACCTTTAGCTCTATAGCTGGGATTTCACTGTTCCAGTCATATCTAATCATTAGCATTTCTTTCAGCTCATCGGTAGTATGGTAATACTCAGGTGCCTGCTCGGCTAATTGCTGGCTGATGGACTCAAGGAAAACAAGGCTACTCGCTCTACCAGCAAAATATTCGCCCCTCCTTTGTAGATCTTTCATAGATGTGTAGGTAGAACCAGGGCTCACAACCTGAATGTTGAGCACACACTCATAAGGGCCTTCCCGTGGCTCTCCGATGAATTCGGAAAGTCCGCTTAAGCCTTGTTCACTATCAGTCGCGTCGGACGAACTAAGCGAAGGGTTTAAAATCCAGTAGCCCAATCCTAACCCAGCTCCTATGATGAGCCCAATGGCTAGTATTATCATAGACCGTAAACTAAAAAGCGGAATCATATCGACCTGTTTAGGCTCAATTTCCTTTTTCCCCATAGGGGTCATATCATGCTCTGCCGAAGTTGTCTTACGAGCGTATTTTTTAAACATTGACATTGCCCTTCTCCTCCACCTTTTCTATTTTTTAACAGGATTTAGTCTTTCGCAGATGGAATAGCTTGCCCTTCGACGGCAACGCTCCGTCCGGACTCACCAAATTCCCGAATACAGTCACAAATGTAATCAACTTCCTCATTGGTCATCTCTGGGTATATAGGTAAGGAAATTATTTCCTTAGTTATTTTCTCAGTAACCGGCAGAGAAAAATCACCCCCGCCATATTCACGCCAAGCCTCCTGCATATGTACAGGAATAGGATAATGCATCCCGGCGCCTATTCCTTTGTTTTCAAGCCAAGCTCGTAGTTGGTCACGCTCTGGTGTTCTGACGACGTAGAGATGGTAGACATGCTTCGCCCAGGGCGTCTCCTGTGGTTTTTCCACTAGTGCCGGTAGACTGGCATTATAGGCTTGGGCAAGGTTCCGCCTTTTTTCAATCCAATCCTCAAGATGCGGAAGTTTAACTCTCAGCACAGCCGCTTGAATCTCATCAAGGCGACCGTTAATTCCCATCATAGAGTGATGATATTTAGAGTTCTGTCCGTGGTCCCGCAACATGCGGCATCGCTCGGCTATATCGGGGTCAGAGGTTGTTATTATGCCGCCTTCGCCATAGGCTCCCAGGTTCTTGGTAAAATAGAAACTAAAGCAACCTGCATCGCCCATTGAGCCGGTTCGGCACCCCTTATACTCCGCCCCGTGTGCCTGGCAGGCATCCTCAATAACCTTGAGCTTATAAGTACGGGCTAGTTCTAAAATGGGGTCCATATCAGATGGATATCCATAAAGATGAACCGGGAGTATAGCTCTGGTCTTACTATTGATCATTCTCTCTACTTGGCAAGTATCCATATTGTAGGTTTGGGGGTCAATATCGACGAACACAGGCTTAGCTCCAGCCAGAATGATGGCCTCGATTGTAGCGATGAAGGTATGAGAAACAGTGATAACCTCATCTCCCGGGCCAATACCACAGGCGCGAATGGCTATATGCAGTGCATCCGTCCCCGAACTGACACCGATGGCAGACTCGACACCGCAAAACGCAGCAAAATCGGACTCAAGGGTCTGAACGTTCTTACCCAGAAATAGCTGCATTCCATCCAGAGCTTGTCCTATCTCAGACAGCACCTCTTCCTTTATATCTTGATACTGGCTTTTTAAATCAACCAGTGGAATACGCATCTTTTATCCTCTCCATAAGATGACTATATGGTTTATCTCTGAGACCGGTCGTGCAGGTAACTTCATCGATCTTGCAGATAACCTGTGCCGGGTTGCCGTAGGCGACAACTCCAGCCGGGATGTCTTTAGTAACCACACTTCCGGAACCAATCACGGAATATTCGCCGATTATTACTCTGGGGAGTACACAAGCGTTTATACCTAGCTGTGCTCCCCTCTTAATACATGGACCCTGCATACATTCCAGAGCATCAGGGCAACCGGGATGAATATCATTAGCCAGGATTACTCCGGGGGCCAGAAAAGCCTCATCTTCAATGACAGTGAACTGACTTACGTAAACATGTGTATGGATTTTAACCGAATTGCCAATTTTACAGCCGTAGTCGATGACAGAGTTGTTCCAGATGCGTAGATAGTCGCCAATAATGCTTTCCTCTCTGATAACCACATTGTGACCGGTCTCAAGATTGCATCCGATACGGCTACCACCGTAGATAACGGTACCGCTGCGAATATGGGCCCCGGGGCCAACGGTCAAAATGTGGTCCCACCCCCGGCTTGGCGGATAACCCAGGGCTACTCCATCATCGACGAAAGCTCCATTTCCCAGTCTCACTAACTGGTTATTGTATTTTAGTCCGACCGGAGATTGTATATCTTCTTTCATAAATCATCCTTTCAGTTAAATGATGATTATTCATAACCTAGACAATCGCCATAGTAGCCAGGTCCAGTTTCTCCCTTTGTCCCCCGTTGGCTAGAGACCGTTCGGCAGCTTCCAGAATACTGGTTACCTTTAATCCCATTAAACCATCGCTCTTTGGACGGCTGCCTTCGTTGATACAGGTGATGAAATGGTTGCACTCTACCTTCAGCGGCTCAGCGTTGGAGATGAAGGGTATGACAACATCGCCATAGCGATAACTGGGTGGCCAGTTGATGAACTTGCCGTTTCCGTTCGGGGGAGTGGCCAGTCCCTTGTCATAAATATGTATTTTTTCCGATTCTGAGGCATCATCGTAGACTACCATTTTTTTACTGCCAACGATAGTGATCTGTCTGATCTTACGCGGGTGTAGCCAGCTAACATGTATATTGCCGTTTGTCCCGTTGGAGAACAGTATTTCAAGGTAGGCAACATCGCAGGTCTCGGGGTCCGCGTGGTACCCACCCCTGGCGCTCACGGCTATAGGTTGTTGTTGGTTCAGCAGTGAAAGCAGAATACCGATGTCGTGTGGGGCCAGGTCCCAGAGTACATTCACATCAGGGCGGAAAAGGCCGAGGTTTAATCGTTCAGCATCAATACTATATATATCGCCCAGTTCGTCTCGGCTTACCATTTCCCTCAGAAAATTAACGGCAGGGTGATATTCGTAGGTGTGCCCCACCATAAGTACCAGATGACGCTTCTCAGCTAGTTCAGTCAGTTCCAGCGCCTCCTGGCTGGTGGCCGTAATCGGTTTCTCTATGAGGACGTGTTTATCATACAATAGTGCTTCCTTGGCCAGTGTATAGTGTGTACTGACCGGTGTAGCTATCACAACAGCATCCACATTATTCTGAAGAAGAGTTGTGAAGTCGGTAGTAGTATCCACATGAGGATATCTGGCTTGGAGATTCTGGAGCCTGTTCTCATCAAGGTCACAGACCGTAGTCAGATTTGCCTCAGGTAACTCGTAGAAATTCCTTATATGGTTCGGTCCCCAGTATCCACAGCCGACAACGCCAATATTAATCATTTTGTACCTCCTCTGATCTCGCTTCAGCTACCATCACTCCTCATAATTGTGCGTATTGTTAATAGCGCAATTTTGGTATCCAAAAGTAGCGACTGTCTCTTTATATAGTCAATATCCAGACGGACCATACCCTCGAAGGGGATGCATTTTCGCCCGCACACTTGCCATAAGCCGGTGATACCCGGTTTTACACTAAGCCTTTTCTGATGCCAATCCTTATACATTGCCACAGCGAAGGGAATATCCGGTCGGGGACCAACTAGGGACATCTCACCTTTCAACACATTAATTAGTTGCGGAAGCTCGTCCAGGTTCGTCTTACGAAGCAGGGCACCAAATCTAGTGGTCCTCGAGTCATCAACAACCTTGTACACTGCTTGCCCGTTTTGGTCTTTCGTATAGGGGGCATCTTCGAGAATATACTTAACTAAGTATGCCGTATACTCGTGATCATCGTTATTTATATGCATTGTCCGGAACTTATATGCCGTGAATATTCGTTCGTTCTCCCCCACTTGGTCCCGACGGAATATAGCACTTCCCGGTGAATCAAGTCTTATCCCTATGGCAATAAGGGCCAGAAGAGGGGACAAAGTCACTATGGCGAGGAGCGCTAGGATACGGTCAAATATACCCTTCCACCATCGATACGTAAACAGGTAGTGAACTCTCGTTTTGTCCGTAGAGCTAGTTGCATACGTGATACTTCTCTCATTTTCGAGGGTATCTGTAGTGTTTATTGGCTGTATAGTCGATTTACTACTCATAAGTTGAATTATTTTCATCCCTTACAATCTTATTCTATGAGGGTTAGGAACTGGTGAGACCAAGGTTAAGATTAGGTTAGAACCTGAAACAACCATAAAACTCATGTCAAAGCATCTGTTAGGTCTTCCTTATTTCTCAGGACAGTCCCTTTCCCTTTTATCTTGCTATTAGGCAACAAAGCTTCTGACTCCCTGTGCCTTGACGCCACGGCGGCCTATACCCTGGTAAATAAACCCTGCTTTCTGCATGGCATCAGGGTCATAGAAATTGCGACCATCAATCATAATGGGCGTATTCATTAGAGAGCCCATAACATGCATATCAAGCTGTTTGAACTCTTCCCACTCGGTAACAAGCAGTAAAGCATCACTGCCTCTGGCAACATCATAAGCATCGTCACAATAGGTCACCTCAGCTACCTCACGCATAAGTCTGGCTGCTTCCTCCATCGCCAGGGGGTCGTAGGCTTTAATCCGGCAACCTTGTTTGCTGAGGAGCTCAATGACTGCCAGTGAACGTGCTTCACGCATATCATCGGAGCCTGGCTTGAAAGACAATCCGAGAATGCCGATGGTCTTGTCTTCCAAAGAGCCGAGTAAATACCGGAGTTTATCTATAAGCAGGTGGGGTTGGCGCTGGTTAATTCTCTGTACGTTACGGATTAGCGGTAGAGAAACCGCATGGCTTTTTGCCATGTGGATAAGTCCTCTGACATCTTTAGGCAGGCAACTGCCTCCCCATCCCAGACCGGCATGGATGTAACCATCTCCACACCGCGGTTCTTTCTCGACTACTTTCTCAACCTGTACGATATCCACACCGTATGCATCGCAAAGTAGCGCGATTTCGTTGATAAAGCTGACCTTGGCAGCTAAGAAGACATTAGAAACGTACTTCGACATCTCAGCACTTTTGTTATCACACAATATCAACGGGGAATCCAGTGGCTTAAAAAGCTCGGCCACTGCATCAGCGGCGTTCGGGTCTGTCGCTCCAACAACGACCCGCGTGGGGTTCATGAAATCGAAGACCGCCGCGCCTTCTCGCAAGAATTCGGGATTGGATACCACGGGAAGGCTATGTACGTTCCGGTTGTAGCGAGCGAGTATGCCAGCAACGAGTCCAGCAGTTCCCACGGGCACCGTACTTTTAATGACCACCACCGCTGGGCCGCTGGCAGCTTCAGCAATACTTCTGGCCGCCGAGCGTACCCATTTCAAATTAGGTTTACCAGTATTAGTCGATGGTGTCCCAACAGCGATAAAAACGAAATCAGCACCTGATAAGCTCTGTACGTAGTTACTGGTTACGTTTATTCTTCCATTTGCCTGGTTGCGTTTCCAGATTACAGGTAAGCCTGGCTCGCTAATAGGCAGCATACCGCGCTCCAGTGCGGACAATTTTGCGGCGTCGATTTCTACTAGGCTTACATTATGCCCAAGCTCAGCGAAGCCTGCTGCCGTGACCAGGCCTACGTATCCAGCTCCAATTACACTTATATTCTTCATGATATCCATGCCTCCTAGCTCTGTTCTGGATGGAGTCGCTGCTTCTGGTTATCAACTGCAACAGCCTCCAGCTTCCCGTACCCGGTAATATCACGGGATACGCCCTCGTATATAAAACCCTGTTTAACCATCTCCTCGGGATTATAAAAGTTCTGACTATCAACAATAACCGGGTGTTTCATCAAAGAAGACATTTTCCTCATGTCGAGTTCTTTGAACTCATTCCAGCCGGTAATCAGTATTAAGGCGTCGCTATCCTTGGCGACTGCGCAGGCATCATTGCAATAAGTCAGCTTCGGCATTATTTTAGCCGCTTCTTTCATAGCCAGCGGGTCGTAGGCTTTGATGCAGCAGCCTTGTTCCTCGAGGAGGGCGATGACCGATAATGAACAAGCTTCACGCATGTCGTCAGAGCCTGGCTTAAAAGACAGCCCGAGAATGCCGATGGTCTTGCCTTCCAGCGAACCAAGTAACCGCCGGAGTTTTTCTATAAGCAGGTGGGGTTGTCGCTGGTTGATTTGCTGTACAGTGCGGAGCATTGGTAGGGGTACCGCACGGCTTTTCGCCATGTGGAGGAGTCCTCTGACATCTTTGGGTAGGCAACTGCCTCCCCATCCCAGCCCGGCACGTATGTAACCATCCCCGCACCGTGGGTCTTTACCCAGTATCTTTTCAACCTGTACAACGTCCACACAATACTCTTCACAGAGCCGGGCAATTTCATTGATAAAGCTGATTCTGGTGGCGAGGAATACATTTGAAGCGTACTTCGACATTTCGGCTGTCTGGTTATCACATATGATTGTAGGTGAATCTATTGTTTTATAAAGATTGTTCACAACATCAGCGGCATTCTTATCCGATGCTCCTACAACAATTCGCGTAGGGTTCATAAAGTCGAAGACTGCCGCACCTTCTCTTAGGAATTCGGGATTAGACACCACGGGAAGATTGTGTCCATTCCGGCCATAACGGGTGATTATTTCCTCGACAATGCCGGCAGTGCCTACGGGCACCGTGCTTTTAATTACCACAATCAGCGGTCCACTGGCGGCTTCAGCGATGCTTTTGGCCGCTAGGCGTACCCATTTCAAATCAGGTTTACCGCTGCGAGTCGATGGCGTTCCGACAGTAATAAAAACGAAGTCAGCACCCAGTAGACCCTCTATATAGTTAGCGGTTACACGTATTTTTCCCTTTGCCTGGTTGCGTTGCCAGATCTCAGGTAAGCCTGGCTCACTGATAGGTATGACACCTTGCTCAAGAGCAGATAATTTCCTAGGGTCAATTTCCAGCAGCCTTACCTTGTGGCCGAGCTCGGCAAAACAGGCAGCTGTAACCAAGCCTACGTACCCGGCTCCGATTACACTTATATTTTTCATGATATACCTGTCTCCTTTGGTCATTATCCTCGGTTAGTTATACCAATTCTAATCATTCAGGGTTAGTTACAAGTGAGATAAAGGTTAGGATTGAGTTAGAACCTGAACCGAGCATATATCATGATTCGCCAGAGGCTGAATGTAACTCCTTCCTTCTCCATAATCGCATAAAGGCATTTATTACATCGGGGTCAAAACGAAGGCCTAAATCATTCACAATCTCCTGTACTGCCATCTTTGGGGATAATACCCCCCGCGGTGACAGTTCTGACGTCATGGAATCGAAGGTATCGGCAACGGCCAGGATCCGTGCACCCAGTGGGATATTGGTACTCTTGACGCTGATACGGCTATTTGTACCGTTATATTTCTCATACCTGTACGTTATGAAAACAAGGGCCTGTGAGAGGAAGGGAATCATCGCTAGTGATTTCCATACCAGGTTAAATTGTGCCCTGATAGCAATCGCTTCTTCAGTAGTCGGTACCACCATCTGCTCTACCATATCTTGCGGGGACAATGCCAGCCCAAAGTCTTTAAGTAAGGCAGCATGGTGGAGTGCCTGGCGTTCACTTTCAGACATCCTGAATTCATTAGCAATTATCATGGCGTTTTTAGCCACTCGCCGGGCGCTTTCCGTATCGAAGAGGTATTTTACATGCATTTGGCCAGCAATCTGGCTGTTGATGGACAACAAAGCTTCTAATGTAGAAATCTGTTCGGCTTCTTGTTGCAGCAGGCGGTCCTGTTGCTTTTCCAGCCGGCTATTGAAATCTTCAGCCAGGAATAATGAGCGGTTGCACAGTACACCTAGCTCTTGAACCCGACTACGCAGTTTATCCAGGCGGTCATAGAGTGTTGGTGGTATTTTCTTTACTAGGTCCGATAGGAGATTCTGGATATTATCAAGTTCAGTGCGTGCTTCCTTTCGGCTGGTGTCTGTTGCGTATAGTATGGCATTGATTTCCTGCATCCAGCTCTGCCACCGTTTGGCTACCGTTACCGTGTAATACGTACCCTTGCCTTTCTCACTAATAATATTGAGACTTGCACCTAAACCTTGCAGTAATAATTTAGCCAGGTAGAGTTCATTTCTCAGTGCATCTGGTGGTAAATTTTCCGGTTTGTCCTGCAACATCATATCCGGTAGATAATCCGGGATATTGCGGTTAGGATTATGAATCTGTATATTAATGGAATCCTGGTTATTATCGGATACAAGTATATGCAGATGGTCTCCGGGACTACTCAATTCAACCCCGGTTCTTAGAAGATACAGTAGACTCTGAGTAAGGCTGTTTCCATCCACCATGAGGTGCTCCGTAGAGTCGACACCCTTGATATCAATCACTATTCTTTTTTGTTCTGCTTTATCTTGTACCTGCTCAATTACCCAGCGAAGGATATCACCGAGGTTCACCTCACCCGGGACACTACCAACAAAAGGACACTCAGTTGTAATAAGGCTTTCCAGTCCCTTAAATATGTGAGATAGTTGACTGATATTTTCGCGTATTGCGACCAGACTGCTCCGCTTATCGGAGAGGGCATTCTCAGGTTGTTCTGCTTCAAGCAGATTCAAGCAATCGTTTATTGCCGTGATTGGATTGTTGATTTCAGTTTTCAGGAAGGCAAACCAGGCCAGCACCCCCTGTAGGTCTGAGAGTTCCTTCCGGTGGGTGTGTGGTACACTTTTACGAAATCCGTCAATATCTGTCTCCATGTCGGTATCATGGAGATCAAAATAACAATTGTTTCCGGGGAATCGCCGGAGATAGGCAAGCTGTTCAGCCGCCGCCTCACTGACTTCAAGGTGATGGCGAAAGGCATGTTTTTGATTGTTGACCACTGCAATGCGAAGGCACATGAGTGGACTTTGCTCTCCTTTACCCAAGGGACTTTCATACTCGATATAACCGGTCTGCAGGTCTTCAAGAGTGTATAGTGATTTTAAACGTCCGTTGAAATCGGAGATAATTTTGCGGCAAAGGTTCCGTGCTTTATCATTTCTAGTGATAATAACGAGTTTGTCACTGCCAAGGTGTCCTGCCAGGTCATCCGGATCACCGAACAGGCGAACCGCTTCCGATACAATGTTGGCCAGTAGTTTGATAGCATGGTCACCTTGAGAGTAGCCGTATACCTTGTTAAATGCCCTGAGGTTATCCATGGCGATATAAAGGGCAGTGAAGGACTTATTTTGTTCAATCAGTCCGGTGATTTCGTTGGTCACCTGAAACTTGTTTGGCAGTCCGGATAGTGGGTTTATGTTTTCCGCCCTTTCCTTTCGCCTCAGGTATGACTGGACTAAAGCCACAACCTCTTTAGGGTCGAAGGGTTTGGTAATATAATGTACAGCACCGTCCATTCCCGTGATGTTTTTATACTTACCCTTTTTAGCACAGATAAGTATCACTGGAATGTGATTGCTGTGCTGCGATTCCTTTAGTCGACGGCAGACTTCTAGGCCGTCCATATCTGGAAGGGCGGGGTCAAGCAGAATTACATCCGGTTTCTCAGTGTGTGCTTTACGCAGCGCGTCTGCGCCGCTATCTGCGGAGATGACTTCCAAGTTAGCATGGGCGAGATTTACTTCCAGAATGCGTGTTATTTCCAGGTCACGATTAATGGTCAGGACTTTGCCGATTTTGGGGGTTGTTATTCTGGGTAGACTCATAGTTAAGTTCCCCATTCTATGACTTTATCGCTGTTGACAATCAATAAAGATATCATATCTTAAGGTAGTTAGAACGGTGTTGGAGTCGAGTTAGAAAACGGTTAGAATCTATATACTTTGTAATAATTACCAGATTACGTGCATTTACTGATAACTAGTACTAAATACACAGTACCAAAGTATAAAAAAGTAGAAAATTGGTGGGAAAAGGTAGGAAGATTGATGTTGACTTTTGCCATTTGGCATATTATTCTTAGAGGGTGGATTCTGCAAAGCGGGCTAAGAAAGGTTAGAAAATCCGCGGTATAGAACACAATATTGAGAAACAATGTTGATTGCTAGTCCTCTAAGCGTCGGTCGATGGGCATTCTTGTAAAAACCAGATAGTAACCAACCGCTGTAGAAAAGTTCAGGTCATTAGCCTAGGGAGGGGCATAGATGAGAGGCAAAATCTTACAGATAGAAGATGACAGAGAATTTATAAATCTCACCCGGAAGTGGCTTGAAAACGCTGGATATGAGGTACTAACGGCTGAAGATGGGGTGGAAGGGATACGTCGTGTGTACAGTAGCCGCCCTAATTTAGTACTATTAGATGCTAATGTACCCAAAATGGATGGTTGGGAAGTCTGCCGTCGGATCCGTGATATGAGTGAGATACCTGTGCTGATGTTAACAGTTTGTAATGAAAAGACCGACCGACTCAAAGGGTTCGACCTCGGCGCTGACGATTATATAACCAAGCCGGTAGACTTTCCCGAACTGGTGGCTCGAGTGCAGGCGATACTGAGGCGGTCCGATTCAGTACCGGAGGATGATGGGCCAAGCGTCTTCCATGGTGGTGAAATAGAGGTAGAGTGGAGAAGTCGCCAGGTCTGGGTTAGGGGAAAGCGGGTTAAGCTCTCACCTATAGAGTACAAGATTCTTGCCTGCTTGATAAAAAATCGAGGCTGGATAGTGACTCATGAACAGCTTCTGGAGAAGGCGTGGGGGCCAAACTATATCGGCGACAAATCCTTTGTTAAACTCTATATAAGATATTTACGCCAGAAAATCGAAGAAAATCCACATACCCCGCGGTTGATACTTACCGAACGGGGCGTAGGATATTACTTCGCCATGGAGAATGAAGACTCGGATAGCGTGAAGGAATAATATAGTGACAGAGCGCAGGTTCTCGCCAGATCAACCATTCGATATTGACCCGGAAGGCTACCAAGAAGGCCGTTCATTGCCTAAAAAAGAATGGCCCGATGTAGACATGTCCGAGTTCGCCTTCTCCGGTACTGAGGTATTTGAAGATGAGCAACCTCTAGTTCAGCTTGAGAAGATGGCGGCTCAACTGGTCAGCCGCAGGTCAGGTGCACCTGAGCCATTGATAGTGCCCTTATTAGGCCACCTTGTTCCGGGTGCCGGGAACTGTGCCCTATTTTATGTTGACCCTGTCAAGCGTAAGCTTTATCCCACAGCCATAGCCAACTTTTCCCGCGAATTCATTTGCGGTCTGGCTGGCGAAGAAGGTGAGCATCTCCTGACTGCTGCCGAGCAAGAAGGCTCATACGTTGTAATTAACCTTCCTGATAATGAAGACTTTAAAGCTCTGGGCAAGTTGTTACAAAGGGAAGGTATCAGGACTCTCTGCCTGTTTCCTTTGCGTGAGGCTGATGGAAGCATATTTGGTTTATTACTGTTCGCTTCCAGAGAGACTTTTTCACCCGGCACGGAAGCTATTGTCTCAGTCACGCTTTTCACAGCGTGGATGTCGGCGATTCTGCGTCAGATATACAGCGGAACGTATGGCGATAAATCCGCAGATGGCTTATCGACCGGTACAGTTGATGAAGGTAATACAGTACTCCGGATGTATAGGGATAAACATGGGATTCCGGTTACGTACGATGCTGCTACGCATGAACAGAAGAAGCATGTCAAGTCTGATGCTATCTCTGTGTTGTCACATGAGTTGCTCTCTCCGCTCACTCTTATCAAGGGATATACCGCCACTATGTTACAACTCAGTAATACTATTACTGAAGAGCAAAAGGAGCAATACCTGCAGGGCATTGATTCGGCCAGCAACAGGGTAATTCGCTTGCTGGAAAATCTTCGGGATATTACTCGTCTTGAGGAAACCGATACCTTAACTGCCGAGCCCATTTACTTATCTGACCTGCTTCGGGCAACGGTATCCGAAATACAGAGTCAGACCACCAAGCATATCATCAAACTTTCTCCATCAGTTCGCCTACCACGGATGAGGGTTGATGCGGAGAAGATTGAGCAGGTAATGAATAATCTACTTATTAACGCTGTTAAATACTCGCCGCAGGGTGGCGATATTGAAACGGAAATATCGGTGGTTAAAAATGAACAGGAAGTAAGAAGCATGTTTGCAGATGCGCCTCTGGTGAGGTTGCCTTGTTTAATCGTAAGTATTGCCGATAATGGAATAGGCATACCCGGGGCGGAGCTGGGCCTTATTTTCGAGAAATTCTATCGGGTTACTACTAAATTGACACGTACCACTCAGGGGGCCGGCCTGGGATTATATATTTGTAAAATTATCGTAGAAGCTCACGGCGGTAATATATGGGTTAAAAACAGGCCTCGTGGAGGCAGTATTTTCTACTTCTCCTTGCCGATGGAGTAGCCGGCGTCCAAGAGCCAGGCTGTGGCTCAAATGCAATACCTGAATCTATGTAAAATTCCGGCATCAATCACTTGATTTAAAAGATGCTATGTATGTCCAGGAATATAATACCCAAAAAGACACATCCCAGTAGAATTACCAGCCAACCAATAGTTGATATCAATAGTATAAAACCTTCGTTAGTACGCTGATGGAGCCACAAATAGACAGGCCGAGCCAGAACCACGGTACCGCAAACTAAAGTGGCTACCCCCATTAGCAGAAGTAAGGCTAAATCATCCAGGAAACCATCGGAGGACGCTTCCCATTTCTGCATCTGGGCGGTGCCCAGCAAGGTTATTATACAGATTATAATAACAATAAGGGTCTGCACAAGGCCCCAGAGAATCGTTTTTGTATGGCTCATTTATTACTCCCCATTATACATATTTTATCAGGATAAGTTGTCCCAATAATCCGGGCTACTTTAGGTAAATGATTGGTTTCTTAGCTTTTCACTTAACCTCCTGCCCTTTTTGTAAAGCTGCTCAACTGTGCCGACGACTTTGTATTGAAGGCCTTGAGACTTAGCCTGTCCATACCGCTCATAGAAGCATACATCACGGAGAGGCTTTCTCGCAAAGACTTTCCCCTTTTTTTCATCAGGATAGCCTAATGGGGTGTAGGCTACAACCCTGATTCCATCGGGGACTCCCAGAGCTTCCTTCGCTATCTTCTCGTCAAATCCTCCGATCCAGCATGTACCCAAACCGAGATCGGTGGCGGCGAGTATAAGATGCTCAAAAGAGATTCCAACATCTACCAAGAAGTAGTCCAGGCCGGCCTTGTGGCTGGATGCCTCGGGGTCGGCGCATGCTACAATCACAACCGGTGCTCCACTTATCCATTTCCTACCGGCTTCGGAGAGCTTATTTATTATGTTTTTGTCGGTGACAATTACGTATTGCCAACATTGGCGATTACCCGAAGAAGGAGCAAGACGAGCCGCTTCTAATATTGCTTTTAGATGCTGTTCAAGTACGGGGTCGGGTTTGTATCTTCTTATACTTCTCCTTTTCCTGACCAGATCCATATACTCCAATGCTTGGTCCCTCCTGTGTATATTGACTCTTGGAAAATATAAAAGACCGGGGTCTTCACCTAAACATCGTATTTATTTCTTGCAGATTAAACTCTAGCCTCATTAACCTATCTTCCCTGTAAATACGATGTTTTAACTATTGCAGGATAAATCTGTGACTACCGATATTCAGTGATACAGAGCATGATATGAATTTTACCTTAATTGCTCTCGCCAACTTTCAAAAATCCTCAGGAAAAAATCCATTATTGTAATGGAGTCGATGTCTCCCGTTACAGACAAAGCGCTCCTTGCCTGTTCCGGCCACCTCCAGTACCTGAGTAGCGGGGCGTTTGATTGTTCGATTTCTTGAGAAAGCGGCTTCTCGTCAGCATCATTAAAATTCGCTAAATTGTTAAGGTAGATTCCGTAGTCAAGGGGTTGATCACTCTGCTCTACAATATAACCTTCTCTCTGTAAAAATCTGACTGCAGATGGAGAAGACCCCAGGCCAACACCAATAACCGGGCGTGACGGACTATCTATAATAAAATCTCTGGCGGTGATGTTTTGATAGTTATCAAACCATTCATTGACAGGCACGTTTACCTTACAATTTTTTAGTAGTATGGTTGCCCTTTCGGTGCATTTTGCCTCAATTCTATACTTACCATCACCCTTGGAATGTACCTTGAAAGTAAAGCTGTCCCTTTCTCGCCACCACTCGGCTATTTCCTGCAAAGTGGCGGTCCAAACCCGGGGTTTAAGCGACTTAGCCTGTTGTATAACATCTGCCAGAGCATTTTCACAGTATGAAATTCGTTCGGGGTGAAGCTGAATGGTGAATAACTCACCTCCATTATATGTTCTCTCAAGGATAGCTCTCCAAATTTTACTTATTTCCATTTCTTCGGTTATGCCCAATCTATCTACTAGCGACTCGTCGTCAGGAATTGAAACAGGAATCTCTATCAGGCCATCCTTGAACCTTGGCAGAGCTAAATACTCACTAGCTTCCAGCGGTTGATAAAACTCCAGAAGCCTGGCATGATTATTCCCGACATATTCTGAGTGTTGATTTAGATTGATTAAACTCCAGTGTATGACACGGCTGCTGTGATACAGAAAGCCGAGATTACCGAGGACTTCGGAGGTATCACTATTTACACGAAGGAAAGGGGCTCGAAAACCTACAAACGGGATATTACATCTATTAAAAACATCGATTGCCTTGGTGAAGTGTCTAGCCTGTCTGCTTGAAGAGAGTAACTTGTAGTCAATATGTACATAACCGTGAACAGCGAACTCAACCCCTTGTTGACTTAGCTTTCGTATTAACTCAGGGTGTCTTTTGAGGATTACTGCGGTTATGGCAAAAGTCGGCATGCAATCAAGGTTACGAGCTACAGTAATATAGCTATTCAGGAGTTGTTCAAATTTCCTTGAGGAGAAACCGAAGCGGCTCAGTATTGTTCTTATCCTTGAAATTAGATTTCTGGTTCCTCTGGACTTCGACAGGAAGTGTAACGTACTCATGGTAACCATCATAACGTTATAAGGTTGGAACGGAGTTAGAATTGTGTAATCTGGCGGTTAGAATGTCGGGTAGTGTGAAGTGGGATAATAGGCCATCAACAGGAGTTGACATAACAAGCAGACAGAATAATAACAAAATCTAATCGAATTCTACCTTTTTCACAACCGTTTTCTAACTTAACGAAGCTATAGTCAGAATTTGGATATACATGCAGTGATTTACGTGCTATAACTTATGGATTGTCTGTTTGGATGATACCGAACGAGATGAGCGAATATATGGCGTTAAGGACAAACCTTAAAAACTTGATGTGAAGAGGGAGAGTATATGCAAAGAGTCTCTACTGAAGAAAAAAGACTTAACGATTATAATGGTATAGTTTCGGAAAAAACCCTGTCAGAAGTAGCTCGGGTAGCAGAGAAGCTGCGAGGGTTGCGTATTGTACATGTAAACGCCACCCCGGATGGTGGGGGAGTAGCCGAAATCCTGAAGTCATTGACACCACTTATGTGTGATATCGGGATTAATGCTGAATGGTACGCTTTGTCACCTGACGAATCTTTCTTTCGTGTCAGTAAGACGCTGCATCACTGTCTACAGGGTTATAATCTGGCCCCGACTGATGGAGAGATAAATCAATATCTTGAGTACAATAAGAAGTCGGCGAATGCTATAACATCTATGGGCGTGACCGCCGACCTCTGGTTGTTCCATGATGTTCAGGTATTGCCCATGTTATCGTATATGGATTCCTGTCCCGGCGTATGGATTTGCCACATTGATACGACTAAACCCAATAAGAGGGTCAGGGAGATGCTGTTTCCTTACATGAGCAATTACGAAACAATAGTGGCCAGCATGCCGGAATACTTTTCCAATGGTGATAATCCGAATGAAGTAGTTGTATTCCCACCGGCTATTGACCCGCTACATCCCAAGCACAGGGAGCTGCCGGTTCTGAAAGCAAGAGAAGTGTTGGCTGGTCTTGGCATGGACCCGTCCAGGCCGATAGCAAGCCAGGTCTCGCGGTTTGACCGCTGGAAGGACCCCTGGGGAGTAGTCGATGCCTATAGGCTGGCAAAGGAGGAGATACCAGGCCTTCAGTTGGCGCTTGTCGGAGCCATGACGGCGAAGGATGACTACGATGCCTTGGAGGTACTTGCTGATTTACAGCAGTATGTAGGTAGTGACCCAGATATATACCTCTTCTCTGACCCGCTGGTTATTGGTGATTTGGAGGTCAATGCTTTTCAGTCCGGTTCTGATGTCATCCTGCAGAAGTCCACTCGTGAGGGTTTTGGCTTGACGGTAACTGAAGCAATGTGGAAGGGAAGGCCAGTAATCGGCGGCAACTGCGGAGGAATAAAGCACCAGATCCATGATGGTGAAACGGGTTTCTTAGTTGACGACGTTTCTTCATGTGCCAGCCAAATTCTTGCCCTGCTGAAAAACCGGGAACTTGCAAGTCAGATGGGCAACAAGGCCCGAGAATCAGTGAGAAAGAGCTATCTGATGCCCAGATTGCTCCGGGACTACCTGCAGCTGATATTGACTCTGCTCAGTAAACGAGATGGGGCATCTATTGTTATGAGTAGCTGATTTTCTCTAACTGAGAGTGCTGGAGAAGAAGTAGTGCTTGCAGAGGGCAGCAACATTAGTAAAAATTCAGAGATATTAATGAAGACAGGAGTTTGGCAATAATAGGCTAAAAGGTAACGCATATATATGCTGCGAGCAAAATGGAGGAAACAGATGTGTGTGAAATTACTGAGCAAACTGGATAGTGGCGATAAGGGCAGAATAGTAAAGATACGTGGTACGGCTGGTATGCATCGCCTTCTCTTAGATTTAGGGCTTTTCGTAGGCCGCACCATTTCAGTTGAGAAAACTGGCGTGAATCTACTGGCAGACCCTGTTGAAGTCAGATTAAAAGCACGCGTCCTTTCACTGGAAAAGGAAGTAGCTGACAATATCCAGGTGGAAGTAGCCTGAAAATATAAAGTAATACACCGACGTCAGATAGCTCTATTTCTGTAAACAGGTGTTGACAAGTTAGCAGAATAATACTATTGTGGTTCTGGTAAGTAATGAGAAAGCGTACGGACGACTTGTCAGGAGTAAAGGTGTAGATGGGGAGGATTAAAATCTTTCTCTCAGACCCCCAGGTTCTCTTCCGAGAAGGCATCCACTTCATACTCTCGGGCGAGGACGATTTCGAGGTTATCGGTGAGACCACCAGTAACGAAGAAGCTTTTATACTTATTGAAGCCAACCCACCCAATATAGCCGTCCTGAGCATGATAAACGGCAAATACACCGGCCCCGAGATAACCCGCCGCATCAAGCGCAGCCTGCCATCGGTATCGGTAATCCTGACCATGGAAAAAACTGAAGAAGAGCAGCTCTTTGCGGCCATGAAGAGCGGCGCCAGCGCCTGCCTGACCAAGGATTCCGACCCCGAATACCTGCTGGATATCATCAGGGTAGTGGCCCAGGGCAGCCATCCCATAATCGAAGCCCTGCTGATACCGGGGCTGGCCTCAAAAGCCCTGACTGAATTCGAGAACCTGGCTACCCTGAGCCAGCAGCTTGATAACCTCCTGGCAAGCCTTACACCGAGGGAGTTCGAGATTCTGAGGAGCATCGCTGCCGGCAAGGAGATCGAGCAGGTAGCTGCCGAACTGGACATAAACGAGGAGAATATCCGGCGTAATCTGAGGCTGATACTGAACAAGCTGGTAGCCAATGACCAATCGCGGGCCCTTATTGAAGCTGCGCAAAGGAGCCTGCCTTCAATAATCGGCGGTGCGGCCAGGATAGGCGGGACATCCGCAGAATACGTAACTAAGGAAGAGTTTAACGAGTTTAAAGATAACCTCATGGAACGTCTCAAGTCTTTTATAGGCGAATTGACCTGATATTCTGCGAGGTTACTCAGAGGTAGAAGGTGACCTTGTGCTATGAAACGCGCTCTGGGACTTATATTTATTACAGCAGCGTGCATTGCGGGGTTTCTCTTTATGGGGGGAAGCCAGCAGGGCATAGTATTCATTATCATACCCTTCATCCTGCTCGCTTTATTCCTCTATAGCCGTGAGATAGGCCGTAGCTTCAGGACACTTCACAGGCGGATATTCAGTCCGGTAATCAACGAAGAAAAGCGCATCAACTGGATGATAACGAACAAGATAGCAGCGACCGAGCAGAAGATGATCGCGACAGAGCAGGCTCTGGGTAAGTTCGCCACCGCTATTACGGACTACGCCGAGCACCTCTCCAGCCATACCAGCGCTATACAGGGTCTGAACGAAGCTTCACATGAGCTGAAGAAAGGCGCCGCCGAACAGAACCGCGCCTTAATACACTTTATGGACAATATGGAGCCGCCAGAAGACAGAAGGGAAACACCGGCCTGGCGAATAGAACCGCCTGTACCGGCACCGGAAAAGCGGGTATTCAGCTTCGAAGAACCGGTAACCGAGCCGGTAAATAAAGTGCCGGAGAACTACCAGACTCAATTTCCGCCGGGATGCGCGCGTAATCGCCAGGAAATAGCCATCGGGGCACACACCGCCCGGATGGAAATACTTCATGCTATCAAACATTCCAGCGATACGCGATACGTGCACGGCCACCGGCCACTCTCTACCGCGGTATCCGCCGCCCGGAGAGAAATACCGCATGCTATTAACTATTCTGGCGATATGCGGTATGTACACGGCCACCAGCCACTCCCTCCCGAGCCGCCTGCTGCCAGACCAGAACGCCCCCGCGGCCGCCAGGCACTCGTTACCGAGGCGCTTGCTGCCGAGAAAGAAATACTGGGTGCCATCAACCAGCTCAACAGCAAGCTGAGTAAATCCTCTTATCAGGTATAGACAGCCACCACCACCGCTTCCTTGGGATTATGCTCATCAAAGAAAATCACCGCTACCTTACGTCCGGTAACCATTTCCGCCGAAGGCAAATTCCTGGCAACAGAAATATCCTCCAGATATACCTTATAGCTGCTGGCGAGCCGGACGGTAGCCGTGTAGTTGCCGGAATTAAAACCCCTTAGTTCCGCTTTTTTCAACCTCATCTCAAACGCTCCTTCGCAGCAATACCTATGGTGCTCCCAGCCATAAACGCTGACTGTATTCACCACGCTGAGGACTGTAAACCAGTACCAGACCAAGGACCCTTCTCTTCTCTGAATCAAGGCCGGCCGGCGCATCGGTTATATCAATAACGTCATATAGCTGCTGGCCGCAGTTTACCGGTACCAGTATATTGCCGCCTGTCGCTTCTACCTCAGCCTGCCTTAAATAAGCCTGCCCTCGCTGTTCAGCTTCATCCGCCGTGCCGATGTTCCTGTCATCAACCTGCTTCAGCCGGTCATAGAACCTGCTTACCGTATCCCAGTCAAAGCTATCGGCCAGTATCAATTCGCCGCTGCTGGTGTCATATCCCTCCACCTGCACCCTGTTCATTGCCATGGCTGCCTGCCGGTATCTGCCCTCCCGTATCCGGTGCTCACCACCGTAGCTGTATACAGAGCTATCAGCTGCCAGAGGATTAACGACATAAGCTTTATCACCTTCAATAAATACGATATCGGGAACAAATGACAGCAGCTTGTGCATAACCGCCCCGCCGTCATTACCGGCGCTTACGGTAAAGTCGGGGTAAAAATCCGTAATTACCGGTGATTGTGATTTCACCTCCAGCTTCAGACCTGTCCTGGCCAGTATAAAAGCTATTATGTCTCTAACACACATTTCGTCAGAAGCTTTGTTCCAGCGAAACTGGTGCCTGGCTTTCCAGTCCGCGACCATATCCCAGCCGCTCACCGCGTGAAGGACAAGGCTGGCTTTGCCTCCGGAGCTTATATGCTCACAGGCCTCAAGTTCGAATGTCTGTCCGGGGCTGGACTCATTGCCATTGACGGTGACATAGCCGGGACTGAACTCAATCTGACAGCCGATATCAAGGACAGACAGGCTGCCCTCCCCCGGCGTTGTATACCGCCCGTCGTCATTCCTTAGTTCCACGCTTAATTTCCCTGAGGTCTCCCCCAGCTCCTGCCTCACCCCGACAACATCAGCCGTCAGGTCGAGGCTCCGGGCGGTCAGCCCGGCTCTACATACCGCAGCCGGACCTGTCATCCATGCGTAATCACCGTAATGAGCTACAGCCAGGCCGTATTCCGATGATAGATTAAACGGCACCGGTTCCCGCCACAGGCTGTCGATGTATTTGGTATCAACAACGGAATGAGTCCAGAAAGGGCGGTTGCAGGCTTCGATTCCGGTGAACTTCTCGACAAAGAAACAGCGGTATACGTCCGGCTTATCAAGAAATGGCTGCTGAAATGCGAAATCGCCGCCCGCCGGCGCCGAGGCCTGTTCTCCCAAGTCTGACCAGCTTCCGGCGGGTACATCACCGCCATCTCCATAGACCAGGCTCCACAGCTTGTAGTTGCCGGACGCATCCTCTCCGGTAACCATCAGGTTCCAGTCGCCGTCATAGACACAGGCGACACCGGATAAATCGCCCGTAGCCTTGTCCCAAGCCGATTTCGTCTGCCACTCCCCGCTGACGCACTTCTTTACATAGAGGATCGACTGGTCGGCGAAGAAGATAGCTATGTCACCACCCGGTTTATAGGCCGCCGCCAGTCCGCCGATGGAAGTGGTCGGCGCATAGTCGATAAGCTCGGGACTTCCCCAGTTCACGCCATAATCGGTACTCTTGATACGGCGGATTTCCCGGTTTAATTTTATCCAGAAAATGGAGACCTCTCCTCCCAGCGAAGCCGCCGCCACGGCGAGGGCGTTGTACTGTCCGGTATAGACCCACTGGCTGAAGTCGCTTTCTATACCGGGGTCGCTTACCCGCTGGCGGTACAGCTTCCTGGAATCGGCGAGCGGCGTTATCCTTACTCTTATTAGAGAACCGTCACCGGGCATGATCAGGACATGATAATAATCATCCTCAGAGCCATCATAAAGCTGACTCCAGTCATACCTGACCACCCCGGCAATCTTGTTGGTTGCGGCTATCTTCACATATGGGGTCGCCGTTGCCTGTTTCTGTGCCGTCAGCAGTGTCGATGTCAGGCTTCTCATTGCTTCGCTCCCTCTTTACGGCTAATCCGACTCAAAAACCTGCTGGACTCTCACCCTCTGCCGCCTGCCCAGTCTCCTCAGCCTTGCCTGAAAGATCCCCAGCCTCTCACTCCCCCACAGCCTTAACTCCCTGGGGACATTGCTTCCGCCGACATTGACCTTGTTTATGGTATAGGCCGCCCGCTCCAGGACGGCGTAACCACAAGCCCCCGTAGCCACCAGGTCCTCGTATTTACCCGGGATAGTCGAGCTTTCATTATCCAGAGTATGCAGCGCGCCGTAATACACGTAGCAGTTGGAACCATCGGGTTCGCTGCCGCTTATTATCGTTATGGTATCTCCCCAGATAGAGAATCGTTGATACTCGGGTGGAGATTCGCCTATCGGGTACTCCACGGCTTCCACCATTATCCGGTCGGACAGGCCGGATATATCGAGCTCCCTCGAGCCCGAGGTAGTGGCCAGGGTAGCCCTGGCCGGCAACGGTACCCTCTCCGAAAGCTCCCGTACCGCCCGGCCGATATGCCTGGCAAGCTCGGCATCCGTCCACCGGTAATTGTCGCTGTCTTCATCGTGTAAGTCTTTCCTTACCACGTCTATCATCTCTGCTAAATTCATATGTTAACCCCCTTTGATGGCATTCTCACTCCCCTGGATGGCGTTTTCACCCGGCCCGAGCGGCCGTACAATCTCATATCATAGCCGGAATGCACAGTCCCTATCAGGGCTCTCAGGGCATCTGAACTAACGCCCCCATCTCTACCCCGGATGTCTTTTATTGCCATACTGAGTTCATAACCAAATCCCGCATCCCCGGAAAAGAACGAGGGAATCACGTTAGATACTTCAACGCCGGACCCGCCATCGATAGCCGTCCAGACCACCACTGTAATTGATGACTCGACCCCAACGGCAGATTCAGCCAGCATCAGCGCCCGGTCCGTAATCACCTCAATCCCGCTGCCCGTTTCAAATCCTCTTATCAGGGCAGCGATAACCGCGCCGGTCTCACTTCCGTTACCGCTGTCGGAACCGGCTTTGGAGACATAGCCCGTAATATCGAGAGAACTTACCTCAACGCCGGAGCCTGTCTCAACTCTTAGCAACTCAGCTAATAAGCTGGTAAGCGCATCAACCCCGCTGCCCGTCTCCGATTTCATCAGGGTAGCTTGTGGATTTCCAGAGCCTTTAGATTCTGCGCCTGAGCCAGTCTCAGACTTACTCAATGTAACTACAGGATTATCTGAGGATTTTGATTCCAAGCCACTGCCAGAGTCAGCTGATTCCTTTTCGGTTACGCCTCCCCCCTCCTGCAAGTCAAGGTTTTCTATGTAGTACGATGCTTCATTATTACCGCTCTGTTCTTGCGAGCAGACACCCTGGGCATACTCATAGGCGGTGATTCCGCAGGTAATAGATAGTGTATCGTGCAAATTAGTCCGCCCAGAATCAGTATAGATTAAACAGGTAGCCGTAGTGCTGCTGCGGGAGATGGTCAAATAATACTTCGTATTTACACTGATACCGCCTGAATCATCTTCATCGTTGCTATAATCGACCAGAGTGAATTTTCTACTAGCATCAGGACGCAACACAAATAAGTATATGCCCTCATTGTGTGTGTATTCAGCATCCGCTTTAGTTCCTGGAGTATCCACGACTGCCCAGCAACCAGCATAGTTTCCCCATGCCCCCGTATCTTCGTTACCCGTGTAAACGTCTAATAGATGGTCAAAGTCCCCGAAATGGCCAGCCCCATAGCTCTTGTAAGTATAGCTATTGGCACCCTTCGGCATAGTATCAACGTCCATCTTTGACGCTGTTATGGTAATATCACCACCGCTATCTACCTCCGTAAATTCAGTAAAGTCCTCGGTTGGGTCAGGCGGGACTTCGCCTGTCAGATTATCCAGGCTGATTTCTCTTAGTTCATCAAGTAGTATGCTTGTGGCTTTTGTTGGTTTAACCCTTTCTAGTGTCTTGTCGCCATACATCTCAAGACGGGCTACATCTCGGGATTCGTCTGAGAGAGACTCCCACTCCTTGTTGGAAAACCTCTTTTCTCTTATGGCCGCCCTTAACCTGTTTTGTTCCTGAAGTAATGGCAGTAACTTCTTGTTGAAGATATTACCACCAAGATTTTGCGGCCTTCTCGCAAAGAGATACCATCTATCCCTGTACTTTTCCGGATTCGCCTCGGCAATAGCGCCCAACTTGTTATGTTCCAGGCGCATTTGCTCTATTAGCGAATATACGGCGCACAGCTTCTCATAGTCAGTATTTATGGTTGTCGGATAGGTTATTTCAGCCATCAGGCTCTAAGTCCCCTAACTTAGCGTTATATCCACCTCGAGTGTCCACGTGCCCGCGGACTTCGTGCCCAGGCTCTCTACCTTGCGGTTAAGGCATATCGCGCTGGAAGACTGCTTGACTACCCACTCGTTCCAGGCATAGTTGGCATCGGAATCACCGAAGCTGGACTTAAAAGTAGCCTTCTGGCTGGTTGACGTTGGGTAGCCGCTCTCCATGCCCTTGTATGTCTTGTTGGTGGAAGCCTGCAAATCTGTCTGGCTGGGGTCGGCCGCCGTGCTTGAATCCCCCACGCCTATCTGGGCGTTAGCGTTATTGAAGTAGTTCGACGACGCCCCGGTAATAAGGTCCCACATCTCGTCGATGCCCGTGTTTAAGAGGCAGTTACCCTCCCCTTCGATAACCTTATATGGACTGAAAAGCCGGTGAAACTCCTCTTCTCTGCCGCGGTATTCATCTATGTCCTCCCGGTACTTGCTCAGCCGGAACCTGCATAACCAGTTAGCCGTTTCCTTCTTTACCATTTCTTACCTCCTCGGGGGGGAAGGAACCTAAGTGCCTCCCCCCGCAATACCTTATTAATATACTTGCTCCCGTTATGTATCTTTCTTGCGGAAGGACTAGTCCTTCACGCCGATTAAAGCCGCCGCCTTAATCGAGCTGAACAGCGCCAGGGAGACATACCACTTCACCCGCGTCCTCGATGCGTCCTTATTCTCCAGCGGTCCTACCGGCTCCACCTGGAGGTGCCCCGGGCTGGTCAGGCCGCAGAGGGCGCCTTCACCAAACTGTAAAGCGTATATCGTGGAGCACGTGCCGCCGGTGGTGGCTGTCTCCAGGCCGGAAGCCAGGACATGCGTATCCAGTATCCAGTCGTTTACGCCGATGGCTACACCATCCCAGAGTTGCACGAAGTTGCCCCATCTGTCCCGGTCGGTCTCAGTCATGCCGCCGGCCGCCCTGACCAGGGCGTTTATCTTGCGTCGCGAGCGGCGGCTCATCAGCAGCATATCCGGCTTGCCGCCCTTGACGGTATCGATAAGCTCATCCAGCTTGGCGAGTGTCAGTGTCGCCCCGGTACCGCCCATGGATACCAACTGTTCGCCCGCCGTTTCCGTGTCAATCAGCTTGCGGATGCCGTCGTACTCCTTGGCGTTGGTGGTTGCGTCTCCGTACACGAATATCTCCTCGAATTTGTCCCGCAGCGCCTTCGCCTTCAGCTCGATAACCGCCGCCTCAAGGTCCTGGATATTGCTGCGGGTGGACTTGAGGAAATTATCGACATCGGCGTCGCCGCCCATGATTTTCAGGTTGGCCGTTATCTGTTCGAAAGTCGGCGTCGACTCCGCCCAGGTATCGCCGACATCGTAGAAGTCGATATTGGGCAGGGTCTTCTCCTGGTTGCAGCCAAGATATAAGCCTACCTCTATGCATTACGATTGAAACCGGAGGCCGATGGTGACTACCACACAGTTTTCTATAGAGTTGCCGGAACTTCTGAATACCCATCTTGAGCACTTAAAAGCCTCTGCGATATCCCTTGATGTAATCAAAGAACGAGGTTACACCACGGCCATGGGTAAAAAGGTGCTTAAAGATGCCGGTTTCTCCCCTGCTCAACAAAGAGCACCTGGTATCCTGATACCTCTGTATTCTCCGGATGGCTCTTCATTAGGGTTTCAATATCGCCCTGACCACCCCCGAACGGGGGCTAATGAACGTATCATAAAATATGAAAACCCATCTGGCTCATCTGTTCACTTGGATGTCCCGCCACGGTGCCGGGCGCAGTTAAGTGACCCCGCTGTAGATATATGGTTCACTGAGGGCGTTAAAAAGGTGGATGCCTTGACCACCGCCGGCGCTTGTGCTGTGGGCTTAAATGGTGTTTGGGGATTTAAGGGAAGGAATCTGCTAGGAGGTACTACCGTTCTGGCTGATTTCGATTATATTTCTTTGAAGGGCCGCCAATGCTATCTGGTATTTGATTCTGACTTATCCACCAACCCCAAGGTTCGGCAGGCTCTTGAGCGGCTCGCCGAGCACTTATCCAGGAAAGGCGCTGTTTGCCATCTTATCTTCCTTCCGGGAGGCTTGGATGGTGAGAAAGTAGGTGCCGATGATTATCTGTCTCAAGGGCATACACTTGAAGACCTCAAAAAGCTAGAGGCGGCCCCACACAACACAACTACAAAGGCACGCTCCCGCAACTCCACACAGTACGATATCGTAGATGGTATATTAGTTTGGGTAAAGCGTACCTCAGATGGTGAGTCAGAGATACCGCTTTGTAATTTCAATGCCAGAGTAGTTGAAGATATAACAAGGGATAATGGGCTTGAGTTATCCCGTTACTTTAAGATTGAGGGAAGTCTGCCTGGCAACCAACTATTACCACAGATAGAAACGATGGCTTCCGGGTTTAATAATTTGAACTGGGTTACTTCAGAGTGGGGAATGAAGGCCATCATCGCCGCGGGGCAATCGGCAAAAGACCGCTTGCGAGAAGCTATCCAACTACAATCGAGAGACGCCCGCCAACGAACAATTTATACCCACACCGGATGGCGTGATATTGATGGTGAGGTATATTTCCTTGCTGGGAATGGCGCTATCGGGCGGGATGATATTGATGTGGAGCTCGACCCTTCCCTGCAGCGTTACCAGTTAACGAATCCAGATGCCGACCCGGTTGACGCCATTAAAAAGAGCTTCGATTTTCACCTGGTAACAATACCAGAAGTCGCAATCCCGCTATGGGCTACGGTTTATCTGGCACCCTTGTCTGAGATTATCGATACATCATTCACTTTGTGGCTGGTAGGAGCGACAGGCTCTTTTAAATCCACAATTACCGCACTGGCTATTGGCCACTTCGGAAATTTTGACTCTCGCCACCTGCCAGCGTCCTGGAGGGATACACAGAATACCTTAGAAAGATTGTTATTCACCTGTAAAGACCTCCCTCTAGTTATTGATGATTGGGCGCCGGGGCAAGACTCTGTGAAAGCACGCGAGTTGGAAGTAAAAGCCGAGTACGTTGTACGGGCTCAAGGTAACCGCCAAGGCCGGCAGCGGATGCGTGCTGATACATCAGTCCGAGCCGGATATATACCCCGGGGAATTTTAATTACCTCGGGTGAACAATTGCCTGGCGGCCATAGTCATACAGCAAGGATATTTTCGATTGAGATTGAAAGGGATGATGTAGATACGATAGCTCTAAGCACAGCCCAAAATGAACAATATTATTACTGTGTAGCTATGTCAAATTACATCGAATGGATAAAAAGCCGCTATCAGGACATAAAAGAATCCTTACCAAGGCGATGGCGTGAATATCGCGACCGGGCCCAAAAGGGGCAAACACACCCGCGGATGCCCGAGGTAATCGCAAGTTTTTATTGTGCCATTGAGTTGGTGACAGAATTCGCTCAAGAATATAAAGCCATCACACAGGCTGAGTCCATGGCCTTACGCGAGCAGTCATGGGACATTTTCTGCAAATTGGCAGCCAAGCAGTCAGGGCGGATTGAAAACGAGAGGCCAGCGACCCGTGCGCTGGAAATATGGCGCGCCATGATTGATACAGGTAAAGCTGTGTTGTGGAGCAAAGAAGATGAAGCACCGAGGGTGCCGGTACCAGGCCAGAGGGTTATTGGCTGGCTTGATAATAGCAACGGAGCCACTGCAGTGTTGTTAGACCCGAAAGCCGCTCATGGAGCACTAATAGAATATGGCAGCCGTTTCGGGCAACCATTCACCATCAAAGAGGAAGCTCTTTGGAAGGATTTTGTTAGACTTGATTTAATTGAACGCAAAGATTCTCATTATACAGTCCCTTCAAGGATATATGGGAGTTTGAAAAGAATAATAAAATTAAAAAAACCTGAGACCTTATATGGAAAAAGTGGTAACAGTGGTAACAGTGACGATTTTTAGCTACGGCCCATGCGTTACCACTTTTATAAAATTTGGTGGTAACAGTCAAATAAAGTGGTAACAGTAGTGGTAACAAAGTGGTAACAAAATATAGCTTTAAAAAAAAAGAGGTGGTAACAAAGTGGTAACAAGCTATTTTGAGAGTAAATATCTTATCATGTTACCACTGTTACCACAAAAACAGTAGAGAGTGAATAAAATTGATAGAAACCAGAATAATCAAAGAAGCCAAGATACCGCCGCCGCGGCCGGATAAGCCCTGCCATGTATGCAAGGGTGATTGCTGGTATTTCCGGTCCGGTGAATGGGTTTGTGGGCGCTGCCACCCGGCGCCTGAAGGGAGTAAATAATGAGTAGAGCTTGCTATAAACCAGGGAGTGAAAGGGGGGCGTGGTTTGAACTGAAATGCTTGCAGAATACCATCGCCATTAAAGAAGCGCGGGGATTATCGGCGGAATTCGAGCGGGGACTATATAAGAGCTGGATAAAATACCCGGAGTATGCCAAGGCGGATAAAGAGAACCGGGCAAAAGGCTTCTACGGCGAGTTGTCACGTTCACAGGACGCCGATAGGGGTGTTTCAAAAGTAACTTCCGATGTATTTGACGTACCGCCGATTTATGAAACATCAAATGATACCGAGGTGGAAATATTTCCACCTCGGGGAATTACACCAGATGAACCGCCGCCGGATCCGGTAAAAAAACGTGGTCGACCGCGGAAGTCCGGGGAAGTTTCCAGGGTTACAGCATGGCGCCGTCAAGGCCAGGGTGACACCGGCCAGGACACAAGCAGGTGCGGCCATACGATTCACACCGCGTAGTGCCAGCAAGCACAGTAAGGTAACTTCTCCGAGTTTCCGCATTGGTAAGGCCCGAATATATTATAAGAATACCGGCTCCGGTAGAGCTCTATCACGGCGACCGATAAGGTGAATTTCTATAAACCAACAACAAGAAGGGGTACTAAGGGGGAAGGAACTTGTTGTTTTGTTGTTATTGTTAATATAAAAGAAGGGGGAAAATCATAAAAGAGTAAATATACTTATAAAGGCTGCCGCTGCTGCAACCAGCCAATCATAATGATAACTTATAGATGCTATAAATAATATTGATAATGAAAAATCTTACTCATTCTTGGGATTACATCTGGAATAAGACTAAACCGTATGTAGTCACTGGTGAGGTAATCAATACATACCGGCCACAACTTAACGGTGATAAGATACATTGTCCTAAGTGCCATCATAAACTATTCCGTGAATCAGTCGACCTCTATTGTTTATGCTGTGGCTGGCGGGAGAGTTGTTACTTTTCCAGTCCTTCACCCTTAATGATTTTTGCTGACAGATTTGTTTAAAAAGGTATTGACATTCGTTAGGTTAACCTATAGAATAAGAGGTATGACTATTGAATTACAGAAATGCCTTAGATGTGGGCATACTTGGTATCCTAAACGCCCTGAGTTGCCAAATCATTGTCCAAAATGTAATTCATCCTACTGGAATAAGCCATATAAGTGGAAATCTAAAAAATAAGGAGGCCGGCCCGGTGCTGTAACACCAGGCCGGCGGAAAGGGAGCCACGATGAATACACCATCGCACCCTCCTACATCAAGTCTACAGGACACCGAACATCTTGTAAATAGTTTCCTTACCAGTTGCCGCAATCGTAGCCTTTCAGACTGGACCATCAAGTGGTATAGCGGCGTACTCATTCCTTTTGCCGGCAAGTTCAAAGAACTGCCGGCGGAGCCTGAATTGATAGAGTCCTACATCGGCAGCTATCGATCGGGTGATGAAAGAAGGTTTGGCGCCTACCGGATACTCAGAGCCTTTTACAACTTCACCTGTAAACGTCAAGAGATAAGTAACCCTATCGAGAAGGTATACCGTCCACGCGTTCTGCCAAAAGCCAAGAAGGCCATGACCCTATCTGAATTACACCAGTTGTTAAGCTATCCCGCGCATAATGACGTGATAAAGCCTGTACTCTACCTACTGGCTGACACCGGGATGCGAATTGGGGAGCTGGCGCGGATTGCCGCGGCTGATATATCACCCGGTACTGTTAAAATCAAAGGTAAGACGGGAGAGCGTATAGTCCCGATATCCGATGATGTGTATAAGATGCTGGAAGCCATAATGCCGCAGAGTACCGCCAAAGAGCAGAGGCTATTCCCCTGGACACCGCTATGGTTAGGACGGCTGGTATCCAGGGCGATAAAAGCGGCAGGGCTGGACAGCTTCAACTGTCATTCGTTAAGGCACACGTTCTGTACGTTGTGGGATGGTAACGATACAGCTTTGAAGTATATAACCGGCCATGCGAGCTGGCGGATGATTGAGCATTACAAGCATAATAGAGAAGCCCAGGCGGCAGGACAACACCGAGTCCACAGCCCATTGGCACAGCTAAACGGCACCAAACAGCCTGAGCCGGAGCCGCTTCCCAATCCATCAATTCCAGAAAGCAATAATCCCGGGGAACTGAATACAGTAATCAAGCTGGCTGAGGAATTGGGAGCCGCTAAGGAACGAATCCGGCAATTGGAGGCTGAATTGTTATTGACACAGGTAAAGGGGGTGACTTTATGACTTATAAAGAATTAATTAAA